>Ga0247611_10005572_pt1 | contig 16577 bp, 12 predicted proteins | sample 177DNAGHGhighgp2_FD_192422 | JGI IMG/M metagenome (GOLD analysis project Ga0247611, IMG submission 192422) | Sheep rumen microbial communities from Palmerston North, Manawatu-Wanganui, New Zealand - 1770 DNA GHGhigh gp2 | ecosystem: Host-associated > Mammals > Digestive system > Stomach > Rumen... | reverse complement strand
CACAAGGCATTGCGCAAGGAACTGATAGACAACCAACGGCTTCAGGCTGTCATCTCCATGCCCTCGGGTGTGTTCCAGCCATATTCGGGTGTCTCCACCGCCGTCCTCGTGTTCACCAAGACCAATGCTGGAGGCACGGACAAGGTGTGGTTCTACGACATAAAAGCCGATGGCTACACCCTCGACCAGAAGCGGACGGAATGCCAAGAGAACGACATCCCCGATGTCATTGCTCGCTTCAAGAACTTGGATGGTGAGGCTGGCCGCACACGCAAGGAGCAGTCATTCCTCGTCCCAGTCGATGAAATCCGCAATAACGACTACGACCTCTCCATCAACAAGTACAAGGAGGTGGAGCGTGTAAAGGTAGAGTATGATGCCCCCGAAGTCATCTTCGACAGAATCGCTTCTCTGCAAGAGGAAATCAACAAGGCAATGCAAGAGTTTAAGGAGAAGTATCTATGAGAGAGGGATGGACGTATAAGAAATTGGGTGAGGTGGCAAATATTAAATCAGGGTACACCCCCTCATCATCTGACTTATCAGATTCAGGTGTTATACCATATTTCAAGGTGGGAGATATGAATAATGTAGGTAATGAAAAATACCTTCACTACACATCTTCTTTTGTAAATGAGACTTTTAAGACTTTTCCACAAAATTCTATTGTTTTTCCTAAAAATGGTGCTGCAATAGCCACAAATAAAAAGAGAATCTTAAAACAATCATCGGTAGTCGACCTAAATACAGCCGTACTCATTCCGACCCAAACTGAAAATATTGAATTTCTGTATTATTGGATAAGTAATATTGATTTTAGAGATATTACAAGAAGAGGAACAATACCAACATTAGATACCAAAACGCTCATGTTGTTAGAAATTCCCGTCCCACCCCTCTCAGAGCAGCAGCGTATCGTTTCTGAACTTGACCTTCTGTCGAGTATCATCGAGAAGAAAAAGGCACAACTGAAAGAATATGACGCCCTCGCCCAATCCATCTTCTATGATATGTTCGGCGACCCTGTGACGAATGAAAAAGGATGGGAGGTGAAGAAATTGGGAGAGGTTTGCAAAAAAATAACAGATGGTACACATGACACGCCACAAAGACTTGAAAAGGGGGTAAAGTTTATAACAGGCAAACACATTAGACCCTTTCTTGTTGATTATGATAATTCGGATTATGTAACAGAAGAAGTTCATAAAGAAATCTTTCAAAGATGTAATCCCGAGTTAGGAGATGTGCTCTATACGAATATAGGTGCAGGAATTGGTAATGCAGCAATTAACTCTGTTGAATATGAATTTAGTATGAAAAACGTTGCATTACTTAAACCACTAAGAAGCAACGTTAATGGTTATTATTTGGAGTTCTATCTAAATAATGATAAAATTAAAACAATCATTATTGATAATTACTCCAATGGCGGAGCGCAAAAGTTTTTGAGTTTGAAATCAATTGCTAAGATACCCGTTTCTATCCCCCCTCTCTCCCTCCAGCAATCCTTTGCCTCAAAGATAGAAGCAATAGAGCGTCAGAAGGCTCTCATTCAACAATCCATCACCGAGGCAGAGACTTTGTTCAACAGCCGTATGGACTATTGGTTTTCATAAAGGTGGTGGGGAAAGCAATACCAATGGTGAAGAGAAAAAGCGTAACGACCGTGACAGAAGAGAAGCGAATAGCAAGACTGAAATTTGCCGGAGCGAAAAAGGCTTCGATGAAACGCCGTGATGCCCATCACGACTACACGGAACGGCGTATGTATATGGTTACGCTGGAAGTGGAGGGGCGTCGCCCCGTCTTCGGTCACCTTGTCGGCGATGCCTTTGCTGAGCGAGGCAGCCTTCACGAACCGCGAATCGAACTGTCGGAATTGGGCAAGGCCGTGCAGAGCGAATGGCTGGGCATTCATCGCCATTACCCGCAAATCGAGGTGAAGGCCGTTCAAATGATGCCCGACCACATGCATGGCATTCTCTTTGTAAGGGAGAAACTGCCCGTGCACATGGGGCAAGTCATCTCGGGCTTTAAAGCCGGGTGCCGCAAAGCACAGCGGGCCTTGGCGGCTGCGGCGGCTGCCAAGCGGGCTGAGGGGACTGCGACGAAGCTGCAGTTTACGGAGAAGGGCGAGACACAGAAGGGCGAGATGCAAAAAAGCGCACCACAGAAGGACGCACCGGCTTCTCAGTACATGACGGCTTCGCCGTCGTCAGCACCAGCCCCCGTCCCCCAGCTCTTTGCAAGGGGCTATAACGACTTGATCCTTCGCACTTATGATGAGCTGTCTGTTTGGCAGAACTACCTTCGTGACAACCCTCGTCGCCTGATGATGAAACGGGCCCGCCCTGACTGGCTGAGGCCTTTCTTTGGCCTGCGCATAGGCTCCCATAGTTATAGCGGCATAGGCAACTGCAGTCTGCTCGCCGCTCCCAAGCGGATTGCCGTGCGTGTGTCAAGGCGAAGAAAAGACAGCGAGATAGACGAAGAGATTGCCCGTTATCTGGATGATGCCAAACAAGGCGCCGTTCTCGTCTCGCCTTCCATCTCTCCTGGAGAGAAAAGGGTGATGCGGGCTGCCTTCGATGCAGGATTGCCCATCATAGTCATCATGGAAAACGGCTTCACATCGATGTCCAAACCTCATGGAGAGCAGTTTGATGCCTGTGCAAGAGGTCTGTTGCTGATGCTTTCTCCGTGGGAGCACCATAATGAGAAAAAGAAAATCACCGCAGAACAATGCCAGCAGTTGAACCTGATGGCATTGGAAATATGTCGATAACAACAATATGACGATGAGAAACTTCGACTACCTCCGAGACTTGGGTCTTGACGACCTCCATCAGTACTGTGCTGCCGCTGAGGAGTTGCAGTCCAGCAATCCCGACCTCAGTGCCATCAGCGCAAGGAAGGCACTGGAGTATGTCGTAAGGTCACTCTACATGATGAAGAACATCGAGATACCCGAGAGGGCATCCCTGTTCGAATTGGTTGACGGCGAACCCTTCCGTGAGTTCATCGGCGATGAGCGAGTGATGATGGCGGTGCATTACGTCCGCAAGGTGGGCAACGACGGCGCCCATGACAACAAGGTGACCAAGCGGGAGGCTTTCTTCTGCCTCCTTAATATATATAATGTGGTAGCCGCCATCCTCCACAAACTGACACTCATCAAAGAGGTCAAGCCCTTTGACGAGAAACTGCTCCCCAAGAAACCACAGGCTCCAAGTCTGACACCAACCACGGTGGTCATCACACCACAGTCAACCATCGTACAGGCAGCCGACAAAAAGGCGGTGGAAGACAAGACACCAGTGGAGGAAGTGGTGTCGCCTGACATCACAGAGGCTGAGACCCGCAAACTGTACATCGACCTCATGCTGAAAGAGGCAGGGTGGGACGTGCTTGACACCGAGGGCGCAATACAGCCCTCAAAAGCCTGTATAGAGGTGGAGGTGCAGGGAATGCCCAACAGTGGGGGCGTAGGCTATTGCGACTATGTGCTCTTTGGCAGCAACGGTCTGCCTCTTGCCGTTGTGGAAGCCAAGCGGTCGAGCGTGTCGCCCGTCAAGGGCAAGCACCAAGCCGAACTGTATGCCGACTGCTTGGAGAAGAGATATGGGGTGAGACCTGTCATCTACTACACCAACGGCTTTGAGACCCACATCATCGATGGCTTGGGCTATCCGCCACGGCGATTGTATGCCTTCCATACCGAGGGCGACCTCGAACTGCTGCTGCAGAAGCGGAGGCGTCATGACATCACGGACTTCAGCGTGAAGGACAACATTACCGACCGCCATTACCAGAAGATGGCGATAAAGGCTGTATGCGAGCATTTCAACACCAAGCACCGCAGGGGACTGTTGGTGATGGCGACTGGAACAGGAAAAACCCGTGTCTCCATCTCGTTGGTCGACGTGCTCACCCGCAACGGATGGGTGAAGAACGTGCTGTTCCTTGCTGACCGCATACCATTGGTGTCACAGGCGCACAAGAACTTCGTCAAGTTGCTGCCCCATATGACCACCTCAATACTGAGCGAGGACAGAGACCCCGACACCACGGCACGCATCACGTTCTCGACCTATCAGACGATGATTAACTACATCGACACCGACGACAAAGCGTTCTCCGTCGGGCGGTTCGACCTCATCATCATCGACGAGGCTCACCGCAGCATCTTTGGAAAGTACTCCGCCATCTTCAACTACTTCGACAGTCTGTTGGTGGGTCTGACCGCCACACCGAGGGATGAGGTAGACCGCAGCACCTACGAGACGTTCCAGATGGAGCAGGGACAGCCCAACTATGCCTATGAGTTGGAGGACGCCGTGGCTGATGGGTATCTCGTCAACTACAAGGGCTTCCAGCGTGGCTCGCTGATACTGAAGGACGGTATAAAGTACAACAACCTCAGTGCGGAGGAGAGGGAACAACTCGAGAAGGTGTGGGCATACGAACAAGGCATGCAAGTCATCGAAGAAGAGGAATCCGAGAGTGTAGGTATGGTGGCAGACCCGCTTCCTGCCTATGGCAGTCAACGGGACATCGACAGCCATGAAATTTTCACGTATATCTTCAACATCAACACCATCGACCATGTGCTGCAGGACTTGATGGAGAACGGACTGAAGGTGCAGAGCGGGGAACGCATTGGCAAGACCATCATCTTCGCCTACAACCACCGCCACGCAGAGATGATAGTGGAGCGGTTCAACGCCCTCTATCCCGAGTATGGTGCTGAGTTCTGTGCCCTTATCGACAACTATGTGACCTACTCCAAAGACCTCATCGACAAATTTGAGATACGTGATGGGAATCCGCAGATAGCCGTATCGGTGGACATGCTCGACACGGGCATCGACGTGCCCGACATACTGAATTTGGTGTTCTTCAAGGTGGTGAAGAGCAAAATCAAGTTCATGCAGATGATAGGGCGGGGCACACGTCTGTCAAAGGACGTCTTCGGAGCGGGAAAGGACAAGGAGTTCTTCTATATCTTCGACTGGTGTCGTAACTTCGAGTACTTCGACCAGAACCCCGACGGCAGCAAAGGAACAACAGTCCAGTCGCTGACGGAGAAGATATTCTCGCTGAGGGCGAAGATAGCCTTCCACCTGCAGCACCAGCAGTACCAAGAGGATGCGTTCGCCAAAGGCCTGCACGATGAGATAAAGAGCGTCATGCGGGAACAGGTTGCCCTGCTGTCCGACAGCCACATCTCCGTAAGGGAAAATTGGGCAGATGTCAGCCACTTCAAGGAGGAGCAGTCATGGACATACCTGTCGGAAGTGGATGTGACCACCTTGACCACGGTCATCTCGCCCTTGCTCCCACGGAACACGTTGGACGAGGGAGCGAAGAAGTTTGACGTGCTGGTGCTTGCCATCGAGTTGTCTCTGATAGACGACGGTGAGACCAAGGCCGTAAATGCAGTCCGTTCAGTACAGAATATTGCCGAGAAACTCCAGGAGAAAGCCACGCTGCCACAGGTGCAGGAGAAGATGGACACCATCAAGGAGGTGCTCTCCGACGTGGCATGGCAGAATGTGTCGCTGAATTGGCTGGAGAAGGTGCGGGAAGACCTCAGGGATTTGGTCAAGTTCCTCATGGGTTCGGGCAATCAGTCATTCACGGTCGATATCGAGGATGTCATCACCGACGACGGAACGATAGACGGCATCCTGCCGAGGGTGTCCTATAAGCAGAGCGTATTGGAGTTCCTCGCCAATAACCGCCAACTCCCCGTGCTGCAGAAAATCTACAATATGGAGCAACTGACCGAGGCAGACATCGCCGAACTGGAGCGCATCCTCTGGAAGGAACTGGGCAGCAAGGATGACTACAACCGCTACACCAAGGGGATGACCTGTGGCAGCAATGTCGCCATCTTCATCCGCTCAATGGTGGGAGTAGACCGCAAGAACGCTGTCAGACGGTTCTCTGACTTCATCTCGGGTCATGAACTGAATGCGGAGCAGGAGGACTTCCTCATGACCATTATAGCGTATGTATGTGAGAATGGTGACATCACGAAGGAGACCGTCGTCAATGAGCCGCCGTTTGATGAGCGGCTGTCGGTCTTCACACCCTTCATGCTCCCCCTCGCCAAATACATCGAGACCATCCACGCTGTCATCACACCGCATACGGCGTAAACCTTAAATTGTCGGTCTGTGGCATGCAAAGCAGCGGAAACTCAATAATATATTGTTGTTTTTTCGCTCATTTTATTTATCTTTGCACCCAAATTAACATATAAGTCTCCTAATCATATCATGAGCCAAGACGACTATATCCTCAACGACCACAACAAGGACGAATTCCCGCCCGCACATACGGCAGAGCATCTGCTCAACCAGACCATGGTGAGAATGTTTGGCTGTGAGCGCTCCTCCAATGCCCATGTGGAGCGCAAGAAAAGCAAAATCACCTATGTGCTGGAGCGCAAGCCCGACCGCAAGCAGGAAAGGGAGATAGAGCGGGTGATGAACGAGTTGATAGCCGCCGACCTCCCCGTCACCTATGAGTTCGTGGACCGCGACAACCTGCCCGAGAGTATCGACCCGTCGAGGTTGCCCGAGGATGCCTCACAGACCATCCGCCTGGTGAGGATTGGCGACTACGACGTGTGTCCCTGCATAGGGAAGCATGTGCGCTCCACCTTACAGATAGGGCGCTTCGAACTGCTGGGCACCAATTGGGATGAGCACCAGCATACCTTCCGCGTCCGTTTCAAGGTAATCGTATAGGAAATGGGCAGGAGGTGCGTGTTGATGCTCGCCGCCTTCATGACGCTCGCCGCTTGGGCTGAGCCACGAAGCAGGCAGGAGATGCACAGGGCTGCCGCCCGTGTGTTGAGTCCCAGCATATCCTTTGACGGCAAGACATGCGACATCCGTTTGGTGAAGACGCTAAACGGACTGACTGTCATGGGCAATGACAGCGCCTTTGCCGTCATCGCCACAGATGATGCCTTTCCCGATGTGCTGGGCTATTCCACCTCTTCTTTTGAGACCGCTGTCGCCAACCCCCACTTCAACTGGTGGCTCAGGGCGGCGGAGCAGATGATGGCTGAATCGTCGGCCGTCCATCACATGGTGGCGCCCGACACAGAGAAATATGCCGACCATGTGGACCCTCTGATACAGACGCATTGGGGACAAGAGTCTCCCTACAACATGTACTGTCCCAACCGTTTCCCGACCGGATGTGTCGCCACTGCCACCGCGCAGGTGCTGAGATACAACGAATGGCCGGAGAGCGGGCAGGGCACGGTGTTCACCTATGTGCCTTTTGGTGACTATGACGGCACTCGTTATGAGGAGACACTGGGTGAGAGGTATGAGTACAGCAAGATGGCCAACCGCTATGCGGATTTGAGGATGAGGGACAATGGCAGTGAGGTGGCTAAGCTCATGTATCATATCGGCCTGTCAATCAAGTCGATTTATGAGTATGGAGGAACAGGCGCATACAGCGAGACGCTGTGCCACGGACTGCGCAACAACATGGGCTATCCCTATGCTGTGTCGCTCGACCGTGACCGGTATACGGAGGAGGAGTGGATGGACATGATTTTCGCCAGCCTCAATGCGGGAATCCCCATCATCTACGGAGGCAGCGACGAGAGTTACACGGGACATGAGTTCGTGCTTGACGGCTACGACAGCAACGGAAAGATACATATCAACTGGGGATGGAGCGGCGAGGCCGACGGATTCTTCGACATGACGCCGCTCATGGTCTATCATTTCTATGATTTCTCCATGTATCAGGATATGGTGGTGAGATGCTCCACAGACTGGCTGAGGGCTGACACCGTCGTGGTGGATGTGGCAGCGCCGGGAACCCTCGGTGAGCAACCTGGGGTGACACCTGATGTGGTGTGCCTGAAGGTGCGTGGCTCCATCAATGGCACCGACCTGAAGGTGCTGCGCGCATTGGCGGGATGTGACGCCGATGGGCATGGCACGCATGGTCAGCTCTCCGTCCTCGACCTGAGTGAGGCTGCAATCGTAGCGGGAGGGGAACCCTATCTGAAAGAAGATGGAGCGGAACTGACCACAAATGATGGTGTGATGCCCTACAAGGCATTCAGCCAATGCTCCATGCTCATCGATGTGGTGCTGCCCGAGGGACTGAGGTCGTATGGGGGAGCGGTGTTCGCCGCTTGCAACAATCTCGACCGTGTGGTGCTCCTTCCGGGCAGTGACAGTGACTTTATCGTGGAGAACGGTTTTGTGCTCTCTGCCGACCGTCAGCGGCTGATAGAATGCCTGCCCGACGGTTTGGCTGCCATCCAATATGTCATCCCCGATGGGGTGAGCGAGGTGGGTGACTATGCTTTCAGCGGCAGGTTCCTCTATGAGCGGCTCACCATCCCGGAGAGCGTAAAACATATCGGCGCATATGCCTTCAACCGTTGCTTCAACCTGGCGCGCACCTATGTCTTCAATATCGTACCTCCTGCCATCGACCCCTCTGCCGTCGACGAACTCGATATCTCGCTGCGCAAGCTCTATGTGCCCAAAGGCAGCTTGTTCAAATATCATACTGCCGACGGATGGGAGAAATACAAGCGCAACATCATGGAGTTTGACAAGACAGACGTCAGGGCTCCAGAGTGGGCGACTACGGCACCGTCTGCCATTTACGACCTGCAGGGCAGAGTGGTGGGGTGGGGCACCGACTGCCGCCACCTCTCTCCTGGCATTTATGTTGTCAACGGGAGAAAGGTCATTCAATGAATGATACCCTTCATTGGTGTATAAAAATCAAAAGAAGCATCCCGCCGGGGATGCTTCTTTTGATTACTTGGTCTCGATTTCCTCTTTCATGTCGATGAACTGCTTTTGTGCATCATAGAACTCGTATTGCAGAAAAGCCATCTTCTGAGAGGATATCACATGCACGCCAAAACCATATTTGAATTGCCATTTGCGCTTCAGGGAAATCAAACCCTGGTTGATGTAGGCAGCCACATAGGGATGTACGTGCAAGTAGAAGGTCTTGACACCAATCTTGTTGACTAAGTGGTCAATCTTACTCTCCAGTTGGTCGGTGAACAGGATGCTCGACTTGATTTTTCCCTTTCCGAAACAGGTGGGGCAAGTCTCCTCAACACTGACGTCCATTGCTGGGCGCACCCGCTGTCGGGTAATCTGCATCAGGCCAAATTTGCTCAAGGGCAGGATGTTGTGGCGGGCACGGTCTTTCTGCATGTTCTTGCACATCCGCTCATACAGCATCTGACGGTCTTCGGCGAGGTTCATGTCGATAAAGTCGACAATGATGATGCCTCCCATGTCGCGCAGGCGCAGTTGGCGGGCCAGTTCGTCGGCAGCGCCGAGGTTCACGTCCAGTGCATTGGCCTCCTGTCCGTTGGCCGCCCGTGTGCGGTTGCCGCTGTTCACGTCTACCACATGCATCGCCTCAGTGTGCTCGATGATGAGGTAGGCGCCATGCTTGTAGTTCACCGTCTTGCCAAAGCCCGACTTAATCTGCTTGGTGATGTTGAAGTTGTCGAAGATAGGCACCTGGCCTGTGTAGTGCTTCACTATGCCCGCCTTTTCAGGGGCTATTAGAGTGACATAGTGTTTCACCTCCTGAAACACCTCCTCGTCGTTGACATAGATGTTCTCGTACGAGGGGTTGAAGAGGTCGCGAAGCAATGCTACTGCTCTTCCTGTTTCCTCAAACACCATCTGCGGCCTGTGCTGTGTCTTCTGCACCTTGGAGATGGCGTCCTCCCATCTCTGGAGCAGCACTTTCAGCTCTGTGTCCAGTTCTGCTACTCTCTTGCCCTCGGCCACCGTGCGTACGATGACGCCGAAGCCTTTGGGTTTGATGCTCTGGATGAGCTGCTTGAGTCTGGCGCGCTCCTCGCCGCTTTTGATTTTTGTCGAGACAGAAACTTTATCGTTGAAAGGCATGAGCACCAGGTATCTCCCTGCAAAGCTCAGTTCGCCCGTAAGTCGTGGACCTTTTGTGGAAATAGGTTCTTTTACAATCTGTACCAGCACTTCCTGACCTGCTGTCAATGTTGTGGCGATGCTGCCGTCTTTCTTGAGGTCGGGCAGCCGGCTGGCTTTTGAAATGGGATAAAGTTTCTTCCTGTCGCTTTGTACCTGCTTGAGGTATTTGGCGTAAGAGTTGAATTGGCTTCCTAAGTCAAGATAATGGAGAAAGGCGTCGCGTTCAAATCCCACATCCACAAAACAGGCGTTGAGGCCTGGCATTAGTTTTCTTACCTTTGCTATGTAGATGTTTCCTACTGAAAATGATGCCGAGCGGGCTTCAGATTGATACTCTACGAGTTTTTTGTCCTCCAGCAGAGCTATCGATATCTCCTTCGCGCGGACATCAATCACTACTTCGCTGGTCATTTCTTCAAAATCTTACTTGACAAAATGGCATGTCAATCAATTCCTATGGAATCTGTTGACACGCCATCCAGCCGAATAGACTGTGGAGTGTTCGGCACCGGCCTACTTGCTCTTATGTCTGTTCTTTCTCAGTCTCTTCTTGCGCTTGTGTGTGGCCATCTTGTGGCCCTTTTTCTTTTTTCCGTTTGGCATAACTAAAAAATTGTTTATTGATATGATGTGTGATTAGTCCTCATCCTCTACATCCTCACCCTTCATCTTGCCGACAAAGCTCTTGGCGGGCTTGAAGCTGGGGAAGTCGTGTGCGGCAATGGTGATGGTGGTGTTCTTGGAGATATTGCGGGCGGTCTTCTCTGCTCTGTGCTTCACAATGAAACTGCCGAAACCTCTGAGGTAAACGTTCTCCTTATTGAGAAGACTGTTCTTGATTACGTCCATGAATGCCTCCACGCTGAGTGCTACGTCTTTCTTTGCCAATCCTGTGGATGCTGAAATCTGGTTGATGATATCTGCTTTGGTCATTGTATTGATATTTATTAAAATTTGTATAATATTTTTACTCGCATTTCATTTGGGAGTGCAAATATACGAGTTTTTGTTGTGATACGGAAATTTATTTTTGTATTTTTTCTCTTTTTGTGTTGAAAAAGCAATTATAAGCCTAATTCGCACTATTTAAAGTAGTTAAGAAGATAAGAAGTCGTGTGCTGGAGTGGTTGAAAAAAGCAGGCTGCTCGCAGCCTGCTTTTTATCTGTCTTAGAAATTCCACCAATGTTTTTTCTTTGGTGCTTCGTGGTCGGCCAGACTTGTCTTGCGTGCTTCGGAAATCATGTCGCTGAAAGACTTTCGCTCTTTGATCATGTTGTAGATTTCACCCCAGTCGGGCATGCCGCCCACATTGCGGTCGTCAATCCACACCTCTGCTTTGATTTTCCGCGAGAAGTGGTTGTTGTACTCCTGTCTCTCCTCGGGGTAGTCTTTGTTGATGGCATAGAATTCCACGCCTCTCTGCCTGCACCATTCCACGGCATCCTCGAGCAGCTTGTCTTCCCTGGTGGTCCAGAGGATGACCTTGTGCCTGTCCCTGATGAGCATCTTGAGCGTCTCGGTGGCAAATGGCACCTCGGGTCCGATTTCCGGGTATCTGTGCTCGACGATGGTTCCGTCGAAGTCGACTGCTATGGTCATGGATTACAGTTTGATGGAAGTGTCGTTCTTGTTGCCGTAGTGGCTGTTGCTGTAGTTGCCGTAAGAGCCATAGGTGCTGCCGTAGCCTCCGTATGAGCCATAATTGCCGTAGCGGCCATAGGTGCCGTAGCTGGTGTAGCGGCTGTACTTGCCATACTTGCCGTAGCCATAGTAGTAGCCGTACTTCTTCTTCGACATATCGATACCGTTGATGACGATGGCCATGTTGGGCAGTTTCTTCTCCTGTGCCAGCGAGTTGACCAGGTCGAAGCTTGACTTCGGTGTGTAGTCGGCACGGCACATGTAGATGGTGGCGTCGATGACGCGGCCCACCTGGAGGGTATCGGTAACCAGACCCACAGGAGCGGTATCGATGAGCACGTAGTCGTAGTTGGCCTTGAGGATGTCGATGACGATGTCGAGCGACTGGCGTGAGATAAGCTCCGAGGGGTTGGGCGGCACGGGACCGGCGAGAAGCAGGTCGAGGTTGCCGTTGACGCCTGACGGAAGAATCTGTGCGCGCACGTCGGCCTCGCTGGGATTCTCCTGTGCGAGCAGCGGGGTGATGCCGTGCTTGTGGTCGTCAATCTCGAAGAGTTCGGCCAGACGGGGCTTACGGATGTCAAGACCCACGAGGATGACCTTCTTGCCGAGCAAGGCGAAGCTCACTGCCAGGTTGGCGCAGTTGAACGTCTTGCCCTCACCAGACGTGGTGGAGGTAAACATGATGACTTTTTGTCCCTCACGCAGCATGAACTGTACGTTGGTACGCATAGCGCGGAAGATTTCCTCCATCTGGTTGTTCTTGTTCTCGTGCACCACGATGTCGGCCTTGGTCTTGGCGGTCTCGCTTGCCACAGCCACATCGGCGATGATGGGCAGTTGGGTGAGGCGTGCCACGTCGTCATGGCCTTCAATCTTGTATCTGAAGAACTTCAGCAGGAAGAGGACGAGGCCCGGGATGAGCAGTCCGATAACCAAAGCGATGGGAATCACCACGTTGGGCACCGGGGTCACCTGACCCTGAGGCTCGGGGAGCTCGATAATCTTTCCCTTGTCGGCTGTGGAGGCGAGAGAGATGGAGTTCTCCTCACGTTTCTGGAGCAGCATCAGGTAAAGGCCTGAGCGCACCTCCTGCTGGCGGCCAATCTGTGTCAGCATACGCTCCTGCTCGGGGGTAGCCGAGATTTGTCCGGAGTATTTGTTGAACTGCTGGCTGATGGTGTTGCGCTGGATCTCCATGTTCTTGCGGCTCTGAGCCATGGCACGGCGGATGCTGTTGCTTAAGTCGTCGAGCTGCGCGGTGAGGGGGAGAACTGCGGGGTTTTCCTCAGAAGAAGTGCGGAGCAATTTGTTTCGCGCCAGCACAATCTCGTTGTATTTGTTGATAAGGCTGGTAGAGGTACCGTCGCTCAGACCTACGTTGGAGGGGAGTGTCTGGTATTTGTTCTCAGGCTTATCCATATAATCGGCGATGCTGTTGAGCAGTGCCACCTGAGTGTTGGCATCAGCCAACTTGTGGTCATACTCGCTGGCACCGCCCATGGCGGCGTTGGCGTTCATGCGGAGCTCAGTCATGTGCTGGCTCTTCTTGTAAGCCTCCAACTGTCCCTCGGTCTCACCCAGTTCGGCGTTGATTTTCTCAAGACGGCCGTTGATGAACTCCTCGGTGCGGTATGCCACCTCGTTCTTATCCTCGTTGGCTTGGCGGTTGTAGCAGATGGCCAATTGGTTGAGGTAGTCGAGCGAGCGGTTGGGTATCTCGTCGATGAGGCTCATCCTCACGATGGTCGTGTTCTTAGAGGTAGGCGATACGCTGAATGACCTCTTGTATTTCTTGGCGGCCACGTCGGGTGCCACAAGTGAGACGTACAAGGTGCTTCCGTCGCTGAGGTGCGAGTTGCCGTTGGAAGTGAACGACAGATTGCCGGCGTGGGTCTTGATGGTCTGGGGAAGGGTGGTGAAGGTCTTCTCTATGCTGTAAGGACCTTTGGAGTATCCGTCCTCGGTGGCCACCCAGTAGTAGCCTTCCACCTTGTAGCTGCCCTTCTCAGAGGTAATAGAGAGCTGGATGGGGTTTCTGACGTTGTCGAGGTGGGCGGCATCGATGTCTACATTGATGGGCTGACGTTTGTATACAAGCACGTTCTTGACACGTCCCTTCATTTGGTAACTCACATAAAGTTTGAGGTCTCTCACGACATCGGTGGCGAGGGCATGGGAGGAAAGGATTTCCATCTCATTGTCGATACCCTCAGTGTTGGAGATGATACCCAGGTTGGCGGCACTCATCAGGGTCGACCTGCTTCTGGGGTTATCCTCATCCTTGATGAGCATTTTGGCCACTGCAGAATATCTCGGTGTTGTATACCTTAGATAAATTGCGGTGATGCCAAGGCAGATGATCAGTGACAGTGCAAACCATTGCCAGTTGAGAATGAATGTCTGGAGAAGCGAGCGAAAATTGAAAAATGACAACTCGTCATTATTCTGTTGTTGCACGTTCTCCGCATTGATAGCGTTGTTGTTCTCTTCCATTTTTTGTTCTATTAATTTTTTCCTGTTTTTGTCTTCCGTTGGCTTCGGGGAAACCCTATCCCCTCTTATAATTGTTTGTCCTACGCCATTTTGGCCGCAAAGTTACAAATAAAAGTTTAATAAGGAAACATATTGATAGAATTTTATTGTTTTTTTTGATTATCCCGCCAGCCTATATTGCTTGTATGGCTTGTTTTGGATGGCTTTCAGACAAAAACTTTGTTTTTTATTTTGCATTGCATCCGTTTTTGAGTAATTTTGCAGCCATTATCGACATTATTAACAACCACTCAATAACACTTATCACATAATATGGGATTCTTTTCAAGGATTTTCGGAAAGAAAGAGAAAGAGGAAAAAGTAGGAGGCATCGAGGACTATATGACCTTGGTGCGGGTATATATGCAGGCTGCCATTGCTGAGAGGCTGGGCATCACCAACCTGGCGATGCTGCCCGACCTCCGCACGTTCAAGACCACCCTCAAGGTGCCGACGCTCAACAACAAGTTGGGACCGGGCGAGAAGGTCAAGTGCAAGAAGATGATGAAGGAACTTTACAAAACCGATGATTTGTTCTTCAACGAATTGGACGCAACGGTAAGGAAAAACTGCAAGAAGTTGCAGGATTTGCAGCCCTTTATGTATCAGTTCCAGGGCTTCACGCAGGATTTGATGATGCTGATGGGCAACCTGATGAAATTCAAGTTGCGCCTGCCTTCCTTCTTTAAGAAAGCTCTTTACACCATGACAGAGAAGACGGTGAGTGATATCTTCAACAAGAATGATTTCAAGGATGCCGGTGTGGTGAAGACCGTGTATGGCATCCGGCAGTATAACAACCGTCTGGGATTCAGTCAGAAATGGGTGACCGATTTCGTCTATCAGGTAGTGATGCTGGCGAAGAAGGAACCCAGGAAGAAAGAAGACGACAACAAGAAATAACCGACCGCCCACATCGGTATGAGACGGCCTGTAAGGCAAAAAAATCACATTATTTTTGGATATTCTGATTTTATGCAGTACTTTTGTGGGCAAATTGACAGATTATGACTGCAGACGACAAGACGATTGCGCTGTTCACCACGAGGCTCCGCCAGATGCTCATCCAGTATGAGCAGCTCAAGGAGGAGAACAAAAGGCTGCGTGAGGAATTGGACAAGCGCGATGAAACCATCAATGAGATGGAGTCGAAGTTGAGTTCGACGCAGGATGACTATCATAGCCTGATGACGGCAAAGATGCTTGAGATCACTGATGGCGACATGGAGGCAGCTAAAGCCCGCCTGGCCAGGTTGATCAGAAGCGTCAACAAGTGTATCACACTCCTTAGTGAGCAATGATGTGAGCCATGTCTGAGGAAAGAACTGACAAACTACATATTCGGCTGAACGTTGGCGATACGACCATCCCCATGAGGATTTTCCCTGAGGAAGAGGAGAAGTATCGCAGGGCTGCCAAACTCATCCGCAGTACGGTAACCCATTATACTTCGCGTGCCCAAGGAAAAAAGAGCGCTACAGACATTTTGTATATGGCGCTCATTGATATTGCGCTGAAGTATGAGGATGAGGTGGAGCGCAACGACACAGCCCCTTTCACAGATATGCTCACACAACTGACCTCGGAGATTGAGGATGCCCTTGGCGCTTCCAAGGCATGAATGATGTCCTGCCATGACCTTGGCCGAATGGGTGCAAATGTGTGACGTATCAACAACCATATATATATATATTATAATGAACTTAGTAACAACCATTATCATTGCAGCAGTCTGCCTCATCGTGGGCTGCGCCATGGGCTATATGCTCTTTCTCCGTGTCATCAGGGGAAAATACAATGAGATGATCGCGGCTGCCAACCATGAGTCGGAGGTCATCAAAGAGAAAAAACTGCTTGAGGTGAAGGAGAAATTCATCAACAAGAAGGCAGAACTCGAAAAAGAGGTGCAGGCACGCAACCAGAAGCTGCAGCAGAGCGAGAGCCGTCTGAAGCAGCGTGAGGTATCGCTCAACCAAAAGCAGGAAGAACTGGGCCGCAGACGCCAGGAGGTGGAGCAGGCACAGAAACGCATAGAAAATGAGAAGAAACTGCTTGTCATCAAGCAGGATGAACTGGAGAAGATGCAGAACCAGGAGCGTGAGAAACTGGAGGAACTCTCCGGACTGAGCGCTGAGGAGGCAAAGCACCGCCTGGTGGAGAGCCTCAAGGACGAGGCACGCACCGATGCCGCCAGCTATGTCAATGAAATCATGGATGAGGCTAAACTCAACGCCAACGCACAGGCAAAGAAAATCGTCATCCAGACCATCCAGCGTGTGGCCACTGAGACTGCCATCGAGAACTCCGTCAGTGTGTTCCATATCGACAACGACGAGGTGAAGGGCAGAATCATCGGACGTGAGGGTCGCAATATCCGTGCCCTCGAGGCTGCCACCGGTGTCGAGATTGTGGTCGAC
>Ga0247611_10005570_pt1 | contig 16577 bp, 17 predicted proteins | sample 177DNAGHGhighgp2_FD_192422 | JGI IMG/M metagenome (GOLD analysis project Ga0247611, IMG submission 192422) | Sheep rumen microbial communities from Palmerston North, Manawatu-Wanganui, New Zealand - 1770 DNA GHGhigh gp2 | ecosystem: Host-associated > Mammals > Digestive system > Stomach > Rumen... | reverse complement strand
ACATTCATAAAATCGAACTCTTTGGTTCCTGTTATAATCCGTCTTTACCGATGTATGTTATAATAACAAAAAATATAAAGATTAAAAACTAAAATCTTTATGCTTAACATTATACGTGTTATAATTAATTTGTAATATTATGCATAAAAGGAGAAGTAAAATGAATTATAATGTATTAAAAATCAAGGTTGAGCAATATCTTAATGGGTTAAACGATGAAGAAAGTTTTAATGATATTGAAGAGAGAAAAGAAAGAGAAGAATTTTATTGTAATTATAGTAAAGATAAAATCATAGATATGGACCTTGACGATATTTATGATTTTATTGGAAGATTATGGGCAATGATTATTTGGGGAAACAAACACTATATTATTGATAAACTTGTTAATGATAATGGTTTTGATAACTTAAAAAAACAAATCGCATATTTATTATATGGTGAAGATAATATAGAAGTAAGATGGGATAACTTCAAAGACAATATTAAAGGATTTGGTCCAGCAATGATGAGCGAATTACTTTGCTATATATATCCAAACGATTATATGATTTGGAATAACACTGCTGTAAATGCATACAAAAATCTAGAAATAGAAGGAATACCTATTTATAATTATCAAATTACTGGAAAAAAATATATTGAAATGGTTTCTTACGCAAAGAATATTCAACATTTTATAAAAGAAAAGTACAATTTGGATTACAATCTTTTATATGTAGATTATTTCTTTTGGGATGTTTTAAGAAAATATGAAAAAGAAGAAAGTAATGAATTTGTTCAAATCACTGACAAAGAATCATCAAAATCATTACATACAGAATTAAAAGAAAAAGTAAAAGATATAGGCATATGGCTAGGTTTTGATGCTAAAAATGAAGTCAAAGTAGGAACCGGTGCAATTGTTGATGCTGTATGGGACTTTTCTGTTAATAATATAGGAAAAGTAACATATGTATTTGAAATTCAAACTGGAGGAAGTATTGATAGCTTAATAATGAATTTATTGAAAGCAGCAAAATATAAAAATGTTCAAGGAATTATAGCTATATCAGATGAGAAACAATTGGAAACAATAAAAAAAGAGTCAGATGATATATTTAAAGACAGTACATTAAAAATACAATTATGGAACATAAATGATGTACTAGATGTATATGATAAGCTTCAAGCTGTTAATGAAAGCGTTAATAAGATATTACATATAGATGATTCTCTAGGAAATTAAAAATACTTTTTCTTATATTTGAAAAAATCTATAAATAAAGTTTGTAATTCCAAAATATGATTTCTATTGAATGCAAATTCAACTGAATTATATTTATTTACTATTTCTTAATCAAAAGTATTGATAAAAGAAAAAAACAAAACAAAAGAACCGCAAGGGGTGCGGGGAAAGGCGGTTCTTTTATTGCTGGTAGAAGAGAAAACCAAGAAAAAGCATCTGTGTCGAAATTTATCGAATGATAATGAAGAAATATGGTATAATGTTATAAGAGAAAATTTTATTAGGAGGAATGGTTGTGAGATATATTGGTAATAAATCAAAAATGCTTGAAAACATTGAAACTGTAATTACAAAGTATAATATAACTGGAACTACTTTTGCAGATTTATTTGCTGGTACATCTACAGTTGGAGATTATTTTAAAGACAAATACACAATCATTTCAAATGATTTTATGTATTATTCTTATGTTTTATCAATGGCAAAACTTTCATTTGATAAAAAACCAAGTTTTAAGAATTTTAAATCAAAGTATAATTTAGATATTTATGATTGGTTAAATAATAAAAAATATTTACCTGATTCGTCATACTTTTTTTATGAAAACTATTCGCCACGTGCTAATAGAATGTTTTTTACAGAAGATAATGCAATTAAAATTGATGGTATAAGACAAGAAATTGAAAAATTATATAGTTTAAAAATAATAGATGATAATGAATATTATTTCTTAATTGCTTCCATGATAGAAAGTATTACTAAAGTTGCAAATACTTCGGGTACTTTTGAAGCATATTTTAAGTTTTGGGAATCAAGAGCAGAAAAAGAGTTTAATCTAGAACCTCTAATTTTTAATGAAAAAAAGAGATTTTCTGATAACTTTGTATATTGTGACGATACAAATGAGTTAGTTAGAAAAATTGATGGAGATATTGCGTATATTGATACTCCTTATACCGTTACACAGTATGTTTCTGCATATCACATGTTTGAAACAATTGCAAAATATGATTATCCTAAAATCACTGGTGTAGGTGGTAAAAGAAATAGAGAAAATAAGAATTCTTTATATGCAAGGAGAAATGAAGCACTAAATCAATTTGAAGATTTATTCAGACAGTTAAAATTTAAACACATTATTATCAGTTATAGTAATCAAGGTCTTGTACCTTTAAATGATTTAGTAGAACTAGCGAAACTGTTTGCAAAGAATAATCAAGTATTTGTCGAAAAGTTTGATTATCAAGAATATCAAAATCATAGATCAAGTAATAAAAGAAATGGCGGAAAGTTGAATGAAATAATTATTTATTTTGAAAAGGATTGTTCGATTAATAAGTCACCTCTTAATTATTCCGGAAGTAAAGATAAATTATTGCCAATATTAATTCCAGAACTACCTTATCATATTGAATGTTTTGTCGATGCTATGGGGGGTGCATTCAATGTAGGAACTAACATCATAGCTACTAAAAAAACAATTTATAATGAAATAAACCAACAAGTTTTTAATATAATTAAAGAACTTGTTTCAAGCGATAAAAATGAATTAATAAGTAAAATAGAAGAATATATAAATAAATTTCAATTATCAAAAGGTAATAAAACTTCTTTTGATAAACTAAAAAGATACTATAATTCTAATAAAAATGATTATATTGCATTATATGTGCTTCACATGTATTCATTTCAAAATTTAATTAGATTTAATAGTAAACAGGAATTTAATACTCCAATCGGTGTTGCAGGATATAGTAGTGATATAAAAAAGAGAATTATATCATTTGTATGCAAATCTCCTGAGTTAAATTTAATGAATAAGGATTTCCTAAAGTTGGATATACTATCATTTCCGAGAGATACTTTATTTTATTTTGATCCCCCTTATTTAATAACAACAGCTGGATATAATGATGGAAAAAGAGGAGGAAACGGTTGGTCAGTTAATGAAGAGAAAAAATTATTAGAGTTTTTAGATAAAGTACATTTAAATGGTTATAAGTTTATATTATCAAATGTTATTGAGCATAACGGAAAGGTAAACACACTATTAAAAGAATGGGCAGAAAAAAATAACTTCACTATTAAAAAAATTGGAATATCAGGATGGAGATATTCAAAAAATGAAGTTATTATAAAAAATTATTAAAAGGAGGATTTATGAATAAAAAAATTGTTTTTTCAAATGAACTTAAGCAAAAATTAGAGTCAATCAATTATTCCGAAAATACAGAATGGTCATATATAGGAGTGAATGATTGTACCAGTTTAATGAATAAAATAGTAAATGAGTTAAATTATAAATACAATAAATTAAATATTTCAGAATATGAGTTCGATGATAATGTATCTGTATATGGACAAAAAAGTACATATTTTGGTGTTTTAAAAAACGAAAAAGATATCATAGAAGCATATTTATTTGTAATACCTCCAAAATATGAAACAAGATCTGGAGTTCTCGCTCAACAAGTTTTCCCTGTATTGTCTGGGATAATGGAAAACTATAGTGAATCAATAAATACAATAACAAACAGACCAATTTATATTATTAATGCCAACGAAACAAATCATACACCATCTATGGTAATTAATATTAAAAGTGCTGAAATATTAGATTTTAGATATATTGATGTATTTAATAGAGATTTAGATGAAATATTAAAGGCAAAGGGTATGAAAACGAGAGTAAAATCTATAGAAGAGTATAATGAATGGCTTATTGAGCTAAATGATCAAAATACAAATGAGTATTTTGAAATAGATACAAGCACAAAGACCTTGCATTACTTACCAACTAGACTAAAAGATGGTGTAACTGTAAATAATGAGCCATATTGGTTTGTGTTGAAAGCATATAGTGCTTTGTACTTAGCAACAAAACAGAAATACAAAATAGATATGTCTATTTTTGATTCAAAACTACAGACAGGAAATAAAACATTAGATGCATTTAGAAATTATGTAAGAAAGTTTATATAGGAGGAAATGATATGCAAAAGATTTATTTTGGAGCACCTGGAACAGGTAAGAGTTATGAAATTGATCAATTTTTGAATAAGAACGGAGTGGAGGAAGAAAATGTATTTAGAGTAACATTTCATCCAGAATATACATATAATGATTTCGTTGGTCAATTAATTCCTAAAATGGAAAAATTACAAAATGGTGAAACAGTAATAACATATTCTTTCGAGAAAGGACAGTTTACACTAGCATTGGAAAAAGCATATGAAGATATTTCTAAACCAGTTTATTTAATTATTGAAGAAATGTCTAGAGGTAACTGTGCAGCTATTTTTGGAGATATTTTCCAGTTATTAGATAGAGTTCCAAGCGGAACAGATAAAGGATTCAGTAGATATTTTATTAATAATGCTATTATTGCAAAAGATATTATTGCTCTTACTGATGACAGAGTAAAATTACCACCTAATTTATCAATTTTAGGAACCGTTAATACATCAGACCAAAACGTATTTGTTATGGACACAGCATTTAAAAGAAGATTTGAATGGGAATATATCAGTACTAAACCAGTTCCTAAGGAAAAACCATATAAAAACAATGTTGATATTGTTTTAAATAATGGAAAAGAGAATATAAATATTAAATGGGTAGATTTATATGGAGTGTTAAATAAATTTATTACATCTGAGAAATGGCTTGATTTAGGTGAAGATAAACAGATAGGTCAATTCTTTATTGAATTTATAGATCCATTAGAATATCAAAATCAAATTAAGAACAAATTATTAAATTATTTATGGTTTGATATTCTTCAAGCAAGTTATAAGTCAGACGTTAGATTATTTGATGAATCAATTTCTAGTTTTTCTGATTTGTATGATAAATTCGATAGAGGTGAAAAAGTATTCAGTGATGATTTCTTTAACTGTATAGAATCATGGAAAAATAACGCACTTTAAAAGGAGGTATATTTATGTTTCCAATAATATTTGGACAAGATGGAGATATAATTACTGAAGATGCGAATATTTTTCCTTTAACACCTGCTGATAAGCGATACTCTAGATTATATAAAAAAGAAGTTTATGATTTTGTAGGATTTGTTTTGTATAAAAATAAACTATTGACTGTTTTACCAAAACATTTCTACGAAAACAGGGATGAGGAAAAAGATAAGATTATAGATGATACCAAAATTTTATTTAATGTAATAAAAAAGTATCTTTTAGAATCAAAATCTTCTGCAGTTGCAAGCAAATATATTGGTCCAGAGATGAATTACGAATCTGATTATCCATTTTTTGAATTTTTTGGTATTTATAATTACTATAAAAAATATGGTATTTATAAAGAACAAGAAGAAATCTTAAAGAAAAATTCAAATGGTAATATATCTTGGAAAGACACTATTAGGAAATCGCCAGTAGTTGCTTCTAAAAATGGATTGGTATTTTTAGATCTTTATAGTAAAAAGAAAAGTAATATTAATGTTTTCATTAGTCAATGTATGATTTATATTATTAATCACACAATAAAGAGCTTTCCTTATTTTTTTAATTACTCTCCAATTCTATTTGCAGAATCAAAAATTGATTTTTTAAAGAGTAAAGAATATACATTAAGGCAATTATATCAATATAGAAATTTAATATTTAAGGATACAGATAAGGATTTACTTGATTTGATGATTTCATTTTTTGAAAAATATAATAGTGAAAATAATGGTGGAGCAATTCATATTAAAATAAATTATTTTGATGTTATATGGGAAAAGATGGTAAATAAGTATTTAAATGATTATTTTAAAGAAGTTGATCCTAAAACCCAAATGCTTCTATTTACCGATAAAAAAGGTGAATTCAATAGAAAGTTCTCCAGTAAAACGTTTGAAATTGATAAATCAAATCATAATTTTTCTATTAAACCAGATCATTATTTAGATGAAAAAAAGACAGTATATATTTTTGATTCAAAATATTATGACGATGTAAATGATTTGAATTACAAGCAGTTTGCATATAATGTCTTAATTAGCAATAAAACATTGCCAGAAGAAAAAATAATCTATAGTGCTCTTTTATTACCAGGTAAAAAAGAATCCAAAATACACTTAGATATAGCTGATGGATTTAGACAAGGCAATGTAGGAAGTAATTGTATTGTGGAGCAATATTTGCCAATTAAGGAGATAATGCAAAATTACTTGAATTTAAAAAGTTGAGAAGTTGGAATACTTCTTTTTCTTTTGCTTTTATCACAATTTAAATATATTTATATAAAAATGGTAATTTCTTTGTTGAGGTGATTAATGATAATGAATTAGAATTTACTAAAAAACATATTGATGAATACTATTTATATAGAATATATAATAGTAATAAAAAAATATAAAACTTTAAAAATAGTAACAGGTAAAGAACTAGCGGAAAATTATATTTTTGTCTCATCAAGTTATAAGATTTATTCGGAATAAGGGGAGCAACTAACAAGTGCTTTTCTTTTTTTTTACAATATTTTATAATAATTGCAAGGAAGTGATAAATATGGATATAATTAAAAAAATTATAGACTTTATAAATAATAATGCAATTATTGCATCATTAATATCTATCATAGTTAGTGCAATAATAAGTATTATTATGAAAAAAAGTGATAGAAGATATGATGAAAAAAGAGAGAAGATAAAAGAAAGAAAGCAAGAATTTTTAAATAAGGCAGAATTGTATATTGAAGATGAAAAATGGGATTCTAAAGAAAAACCTGATATTTGTTTATTTATGACAGATTTTATAACATCGATTAATGATGAAAAAGATGTAGAATTTAATTATAGTAAAGATGTATTAAAAAAAGATAAATATAAACATTTAAAGTTTTATATTAAGAATATAGGAAATGCTGACATAAACCAACTAGATATATGTACTACTAATCATAAAAATACTATGCTATGTGATATTGATTTAACAAAAAGTATAGTTGATAGTAAATTTGTTTGTTATAGTTATTGCTATGATAGAAAAATTTTAAAAAATGAAGTTATCTTAATTGACATAGCATATTTAGAAGATAGTAAAATATATAACACATTCAGTAGTGAATTAGCGTTATTATTTAGAGATTCTTATGGAAACTTGTATGAGCAACCATTTTTTATTCAACAGAGGAACTTATATGAACCACAAAGAATATCAAATAAGGAATATAGAACATGTACATTAACAGATACCGCAATTGAATGCTTTAAAAATCCATGGATGTGGTAGAAGGAGGGTTTTATGAAAATAGATTTACATTGTCACACGAAAGCGACTAAAACAGGTGATTCTCCCAAACGCAATATTGAACCAAGTATGTTTAAGGAAAAGGTAAATGGTGTAGGAGTTAAAATAATAGGTATAACAAATCATAATAAATTTGATATTGAACAATATAATAGTTTTGTTAAAGAAGTTAACAATGATTTTATGATATGGCCTGGTGTTGAACTAGATGTTCAGGGAAGCGAGGGAGAATTTGGACACGTTTTAATAGTTTCTAATCCAGAAATAATATCTGAATTTGATCAATTAATAAAAGATTTTATTGGAAATAAGAGTTGTGATGATTTTTATTGTGAACTTGATTCTCTAATAGAGCTTATAAATAAACTTGACTGTATTGTTATGCCTCATTTTTATAAACCAAAAAGTTTAAATGAGGAGTCTATATCGCATATTAAAGAAAATATGAATGAACCATATAGACTATTATACGAACCATCTAATTATAGAAGCTTAGGAATATTAATTAATCATAATTATGGTTCAATTATAGGTAGTGATGTTAAAGATTGGGATAAGTACCATGAATGTGATTTTGCTAATATTAAAGTAGATGTAGATTCGTACAATCAATTTCTATTATTAATGAAAAAGGACGAAAATTTAATAGATACTTTATTGCATAAACAATATAAAGATACAATAGATATTTCTCATGAATCTGATTCAAGTGAAGAGGTTGAATTCTATGATGACATTAATATAATATTTGGTACCAAAGGAACAGGTAAATCAGAAGTGTTAGATAATATTAAGAAGCATTTTATTTCTAAAGGTAAAGATATTGGATATTATGTTCCAAAAGACACAGAAGACAAAATTGATGAAAAGCTTATTGTAAAAGCAGAAGAAAGGAAACTATCATATTATGGAAAAGATAATTTATCCCAATTATTTTTAAATATAAAATCATGGAACGATAAAAATGTTGCTCAGTTTAAAGATTATTTAGATTACATTAAAGGTATAAATAAAAATTCTAATAAAGAAAGAATGAAGATTTTAAATATTTCTACTCTTACTGATGAATTTGCACCAAAGTTAAAAAAAGATAGTGATAGTCTAATTAGTGTTAATAGTATTATCGATTCAATTGAAAAATTAGATTTAAAAAGTTATTTAGATGATACTGATATAGAAAATTTAGATAGCATATTGTCTAAACTAAAAGAGAATATCAAAAAAAGCAAAATTAATAATTGGATTAATAGTAAGTCTATTAATTATTCTAATTTTACAATCAACAAATTAAAAGGCATAGTTGAAAATAAAACTGAGCTAAAGACAAAACCAAGTGATACTGGTTTCTTGACATTTGCAAAAAATAGATTAAAAATTAGAAATGAACTACGAAAAGTAAAATCGGCATTTGGATATACATTTGATGATGTAGAAACTTATGTTGGAAAATTAGAAAAAGGTAAAGAACTTAAATTAAGAACAAGCGCAAGAATGTTGTGTAATCTTTCAAAAACAGATGAATTTGCAACAGGAATCAATGCTTTAAAAGAAACAAAAAATTCTATTATTACTTCTTATGACAGTTCCTTAACAAAAGATTTTAATAATTCATATTCGAATTTAAAAGAAAAATTAAAGGATAATAGCATTACCTCTATGGATTCATTTTTAGGAGTGATAAAAAAATTTGAAATAAATGGTGAAAAATATAAGCCTTCATCAGGAGAAGCTACGATGATTGTTCTAGACGAGGTTTTAAAAGATGAACATGATGTATATTTACTTGATGAACCTGAAAAAAGCCTAGGAAATACATATGTTAATGATGTTCTTGTATCTAAAATAAATGAGTTATCTAAACACAAGAAGACTGTTATAATAGTAACACATAATGCAAATATTGCAGTAAGAACCTTCCCATATAGATCGATTTTAAAAGAATATTCAAATGGTGAATACAAAACATATGTTGGGAATCCATTTACGAATAAGTTAATTAATACAAAGGATAGTACTGATACTAAAGAGTGGAAGGATGAAAGTATTAAAATACTTGAAGGTGGAAAAGAAGCATTTGAAGAAAGAGGAGAAATTTATGGATAAAAAAGAATTAAATGTAGTATTAGATAGTGTGGATGAACATATTAAACTAATATTTAAAATTGACAGTGGAGATGTTTCTATTGATTTAGAATCAGATAATTCTGATGAAATTAAAAATGTTTTTTTAGAAATAATTAAAGAAATCGAAAACGCCCCTATTAAATTGAATTATACAATTGGCGAAAATTTTGATGAAAGTAAAAATAAATTATTCAAGGATGCAGTAGATGAATATATAGAACAATTGCAAAAGGAAATAGATGAGTTAGAAAATGATTCTAATTTAATAGAAATACGAGAAAGCTAGTAATACTACTAGTTTATTACATGAATCATATGTTTAGAACGCTAATTAATGGGATAAATATCTTTGTAATATAATCAATGCGCTACAAGATACATAGGAGGAGAGTGACTCTTTATGCTATACTATTTTATTAATATGAGAGGAAATGTTTATGAAAAATTATGATTTAGAATTAACAGAAGACAATTTATTAAAAACAATTGAAAATGATTATATTGGAAGAAATCGAAAACTAAATAAATTAATTGAAATAATACTTGCACAGTCAAAAGGAAAAGTTATATCAATAGATGGAAAATGGGGAACGGGAAAAACAATCTTTGTAAAACAATTGCAAACTTTAAATGATAATGATGATATTGCTAGCAAAATTAAAAATGGTTCTTTAAACGAAGAATTATTAAAAAAATATCGTGAGACTTTTATCGTTCACTACTATAACGCATGGGAAAAAGATAATCATAGCTCTCCAATTAAATCATTAGTATTTAGTTTATTAAATGAATATCCAAAATATAAGAAAAAAAGCTCAAAAGAACAAAACCAAATTCCAATAGATATAAAAGCATTTATAAAAAACTTAACAATGGATGGATATAATATTGATAAAGTTGAGTCTTATGAAGATTTAGCCGAAGAAATAATTACAATAGAAGAACAAATAACATCACTGAATAAATTAATTGATGAAATTCTTCCAAAAGGTAAGAAACTATTATTAATAGTTGATGAACTTGATAGATGCAAGCCAACATATGCTGTAGAATTATTAGAAACAATTAAACATCTTTTTAAAAATGATAGAATAATATTTATTATAGCAAATAATAGTGAACAATTAACACATTCGATTACTAACTACTATGGTTTAAATTTTGATGGATATGGATATCTAAATAGATTTTTTGATTTAATTATTGAGCTAAATGATGTAGATGTAAAAAAATATTTGGAAAATGTTTGTGAAATAGACGAAACAAGCTATTATTATAATTATGCATTATACAGCATCACGGAATTCTTTAGCTTTTCCATGAGAGAAGTCAACAGACTGCTATCAGACTTTGAAATTTTGCACAACTATTTTACAACAACCTATACTTTTCATTATCAAGAAAATAATATATTAAAGTACATATTTTTACCATACTGTTTAGGTTTAAAGATTAAAAGTAAAGAGTGGCTAGTTTCCTTTCTTAAAGGAAATGGTTTGGAAAGAGTAATAAGTTTTGCATTTTATAATGAAAAAATGCATACAATACTAGAACATGAATTTAATCAAAAAAATAAACAAAACGAAATCACAGATGATAATTTAAGAGAATTTTTAACAGATACTTATAATTGCTATTTTGGCAATAAAAATGTGATTGATATATATGAGCGAGAAAGAATAAAAGAAGACAGAGATACATTTCTAGAAACTTTTTCATTACTAGGGGACTACATAAAGATTGAATCAGAAAAGCAAAACCAAAGTTAATTTTAAATTAAGATTAGAGATTAAACTCTAATTTTTTTAATTCACATTTATAACTCTACAAAACGTGTGGAGACATATTGCAAAAATAATAATATAATTTAAAACAGAGGGAGAAAAAAGATATGAATCAAGAAAAAAAACGTTATAATCAGTAATATACTTAGCAAGATGTACCAAAAAATATCTATATATAATTATATAAAATAAAAGAACCGCCTTCCCCCGCACCTATTGTGATTCTGACTTTTGATTTTCTTTTACTATTTATCAATACTTTTTAAAAAGAAGGACTATAGAAATCCTACCACTTTCGGGCGAAGCCCGCGAATTTTTGACCTTTCGTACTCAAGGTCAAAAAAAGGTGGAGAAAGGACTATTAAAGTATTGACATCATCTCCAAAAACAATTAAACTGAACTTACAACTTATAGAAGAGGACGTTATTATAACAAACTGACTACTAGAGAAGGGACTAACTTGATCGAGGTCAACTCTCCAAAACCGTTTTCTAGGTCGAGGAGAATCCTTTTAAATTCAATGTATTAGTAAGATACAGGGGATTAGTTAAATGGTATAATAATGGTCTCCAAAACCTATGTTGGATGTTCGATTATAGACAAGCATATATAAATAATAAAGACTCAAAGAGATTTCTTTGGGTCTTTTACTTTTCTAATTATAATCTTATCTTTATAGGTTTCTATTTCGACAAAATTATGAAAATTAAATCCTAGTTTTTGTAACCATTTTCCTTTAAGCAAAATATAAGGTTTATTAGTTGAATCTTCATAAACAGATAATTTTCTAATTTTCATGAGAATCACCTGCTTGTCTATCGTTTTGCATGTTGGAGATTAGTGAATGTTCGGCGTGTTTAGTTTTAAGATCTTTTGGTGACATATCTACATATATTTTAGTTGTCTCTATATTAGTGTGGCCCAAAAGATCGCGGAGTGAAAAAGCGTCGCCCCCATTAATTACAAAATGCGTCGCGAACGTGTGACGGAACTTATGCGGGTTCATTCTAACATCATTACCAAATAACTTTTTAGCTTTAACTGCTAGTACTCTATAAACGACTTCTGGTTTGATTTGTGTGCCCAGGATAGGTTCGTTACACGTTTGATAAAACTGAGTAAATAGCGGTCCTTTTTCTGCTCCTTTTAAAACTTCACGACGGTAAACATTGAGTAATCTCTCTGTTTCTTTCGAATAATAGACCGTGCGAAATGTATTAGTCTTAGTTGCGTATATGTAGATACTTCTATCAACAAAATTGATATCTTCAAGTTTGATTTTAACAAGTTCGCTATTACGTACCCCGGTATCTAGTAAAATCATAACTAAAAGAAGATTACGTATTTCGGACTTGTATCTTAAATCAAACGAAGTAAGCATCTTTCGCACTTGGTCTATTGTAAAGTAATCTATCTTTTCCTTTCTAACTTTTTTAGGTTTTATATTGTGAGTGGACCTTTTTAAACAGATACCCATGCCAATATATAAAAAAAGTAGCATCACTGCTACATTTCATTCTTAAATGGCAGGGGATGAGAGAATCGAACTCCCAACAGTGGTTTTGGAGACCATTATTATACCATTTAACTAATCCCCTGTATAAAACAGACAAATTGATTATATCATAATAAATATTGAAAAAGCAATAGATTTTATCGTTTAAAACGTATTAATACTATAAAAATAAAAAACTTTTTAGGGCTTTGACAAATCAAGTTTTTTCAAACTTGATTTATCAAAGCCTTTTTCCCACTTTCAAAAATGCTTTTTATCGTTTTCGCCCCATACTTTCTTCCACTATATCAGCAGAAAACTCATTAATCGTTTCAACCATAGGATTAATAATAACAGTACCTTGTGGTATATTAGAAGAGTCAGATAAATTATTATAGTTTTTTAATTCTACATCAGAAACTCCAAAGTATTTTGCAATATCCTGGATAGACTCATTTCCACTTGTAAAATACAATAAATCATTCCCTAAATTGTTGGAATCAAAATAACTTTTAAATCTAGATAAACAATCTAAGATTATTTCACCTATTAAATCAGTATTATAACGACCAGTGCCAAAAGAAATAGCAACAAAACTTGTATCATAGTTTGAGTCAATTTTAGTTTCTGTATTAGTTGGTATAGTTGAAATTAAATTACCATTTTCATCATTGAAATATCCTCTTTTACCACCTAAAATTTTAGCAACCGGAATATTTTTAGAAAAAAGTGCCGATTTCATAGCCAAAACTAATGAGTCAGACTTTCCTTCTCGATAATTAGAGCTTGGAGCAAAAAGTAAAACTCCTTCACCTGAATAGTATTGTTGATCAAGAGTAATAACAATAGAGTTATTATAATTAATATCTTCTCCTTTTTTAGAAACAGAAATATTAATACCATTATCATTTAAATAGTCACAGATACTATCAAAAAAATTATCACTACAATTGTCATCATTAATAATGATATGTTGAACCATATTATTACTTTGAAATTCATTTAAAGATGAACTATTAAAACCAGTATTCGTCAAAGTATCCCTCCTAACAAAAGTATAATTACAAAAGAAACAAATGTCAAAAAATAAATAAAAAATAATAAAATAAAAAATTATTCATATTTAATTAACTCATGTTATAATAAAATAGAAACGTAATTTATTTATAAATAATGGAAGGAGAGGAAAAATGAAAATTGGAATATTTGGGACTGGTGCTTATGGGTTAGCCTTGTCGAGCATTTTGGTAAATAATAACGATGAAGTTACGATGTGGACAAAATTTGAAGAAGAAAAAACTAATCTTGAAAAAACTAGAAAAGCAGACAATTACATTCCAAACTATACTATAGATAAAAAGATTGTATTTACTACAAATGTAGAAGAGTGTATAAGAGATAAAGACTTGTTAATAATAGCTCTTCCGGCTGCATTTGTAGATTCCCTATGTAAAGAAATGAAACCTTTTATAAAAGATAATCACATTTTAATAGCAACAAAGGGAATTGAACAAGGAACTGGATTATTTATGCATGATATTGTAAAAAAATATCTAAATACTAGAAATATAGCTGTTATTAGTGGGCCTACTTTTGCTGTGGATATAGTAACAAAAATGCCTATTGGTCTATCAATTGCTAGTAAAAGTCCAGAAACTATACTTATTTCTAAAAAAGTTTTACAAAATAATTATGTCAAACTAAGAGAAACAGATGATGTAACTGGAGTAGAAATTTGTGGCTCAATAAAAAATGTTATTGCTTTAGCAGCGGGGATGTTAGAAGGACTAAAAGCAAATGAATCAACAAAGGCAATGCTAATAGCTGAAGCAATGCATGATATGGAAGCTATACTAGATGCTTTTAATTGTAACAAAAGAACAGTTTTATCATATTCTGGAATAGGAGATTTATTATTAACATGTACATCAACAAAAAGTAGAAACTTTAGTTTTGGAAAATTAATAGGAGAAAATCCGAATAGAGAAAAAGTTGAAAAATATCTAGAACAAAAAACAGTAGAGGGTTACTATACATTAGAATCAATATATCAATTATTAAAGGATAAAAAAGTCACAATACCAATGATTGATTTGATATATGAAATCGCTGTAAAAGGAAAAAACCCAGAATTATTACTAACTTTTTTAGTATATAAATCTTAAAAAGATATGGAGGAAATATGGAAAAATTCATGACGAAATTTTTAAAATCAAGTTTAATAAGCTCTATCACCATTTTAATAATTAGTTTCTTCTTATTTTTCGAAACAGAAACAACTATTATTACTATATCATATATAATAGGGAGTATTTTAATTGCTATAGGTGCTATCACAATAATAAAATATCTTAACAACTTAAAAAGTGTTTTTAGGAATGATTTAGATATAATATATGGAATAGGAATATCAATCCTAGGAATAATTGTAATTAGTAATCCTAAAGGACTAGCATCAATAATTCCATTTATATTAGGAATAATTATGATAATAACAAGTGCAACAAAAATACAATTAAGTTTAGATATAATGAAAAGAAAAGAAGGAAAAATGACCACTTCTACGATTTTACTATTAATAACATGTATATGTGGAGTAGTTCTTATTTTTAATCCATTTAGTGGTGCTAAACTATTAGCTAAGATTATAGGAATTATAATATTAATATATTCGGTACTAGATATAATATCTACATTTAAAATACAAAAAATAATAAAAAAAAGAAAAACAAATGAAAAAGATGAAACAGTAACAGAAGCAACTATAATAGAAGATAAAACAAAAAAAATTGAGGATATTAAGAAAGGAAAAAATAAAGAAAATGATTAAGTATTATTCACAAATATTAAGTTTAATGGATACATTAAATGATTGGAATGAAAAATTAGATAAGTTTGCTAAAGTACATATGGATAATGTATGGGTAGGAACAGCAATAGGAGCTGGATTACTAATATTAACAATATGGGGAATAGGTGTACTATATAGAAAATAAAAAAACAGAAGAGGTAATAACATGAAAACAGAAGAATTAATTGTAGGAGAAAAATATGAAATACATGGATACAAACATGATGGAAAAATTCATAGATCATGGGATGAAGCAGTTTTGTTAGAAATACATAACGATTATTTAGTATTTGGAAATGAAAAAACTAAAGTAGTAGAGTCAGATGGAAGAACATGGAGAACAAAAGAACCAGCAGTTTTGTATTTTTATTTTAAAAAATGGTTTAATGTAATAGGACAAAATAAAAGCAATGGAATATATTACTATTGCAATATGGCTTCTCCTTTTATAATAGAAGAAAAGACAATAAAATATATTGATTATGACTTAGATTTGAGAGTCTTCCCAAATGGCAGTTTTAAAGTCTTAGATAGAGGAGAGTATAAGTATCATAAGAAAATAATGAACTATCCAAACATAATAGATAAAATATTAAAGCGTGAGTTAACAAACTTAATAGAAAAAGTAAAGAAAAAAGAAAATCCATTTCAAGAAGGAATAGTAGAATATTATTGTAAAATATATAAAACAATGACTCAGAACAACTAAAAACAAAAAAAATAAAAAAAGTTATTGACTTTACTTTCTGGGTTTGATATATTATTGATGCAGCTCAAGAAAAGAGCTGAAATGATCTTTGAAAACTAAGCAAAACGTCAATTTTGAGTAGCTAGGAAAAA
>Ga0247611_10005569_pt1 | contig 16583 bp, 8 predicted proteins | sample 177DNAGHGhighgp2_FD_192422 | JGI IMG/M metagenome (GOLD analysis project Ga0247611, IMG submission 192422) | Sheep rumen microbial communities from Palmerston North, Manawatu-Wanganui, New Zealand - 1770 DNA GHGhigh gp2 | ecosystem: Host-associated > Mammals > Digestive system > Stomach > Rumen ... | reverse complement strand
TCAGGTTTTCGACTTCAAGCAGCGCAGTACCCTGGTTGTTCAGCCGGATACGTGCACATATATGATCATTACGGAAGACTTCAGTGCCATCTGAGTTCATCAGACAGTAAACACCCACCTGACTGGCACAGGCGGAGACGGTACACAACAGTACCAGGAATGTAGTAAAAAACTTTCTCATATCTGTTCAACATTTTTATAATTTCTGGTGCAAAAGTACCATGTCCAACAGATATGAGAAAGGGGAAATCCCTACACATCGGTAGGAAATGTCCTACAAATTCAGAACGTCCTACGCCAGCGGATAGAGGATGTTCACGATGAAGACGTTGGCTGCCAAAATGATAAGATTCATCAGCAGACCAATACGCATAAAGTCGCTGAAACGGTAGCCACCGGGGCCATAGACCAGCATATGTGTGGGCGAACCGATGGGCGTAGCAAAACTGCTGCTGACGCTGATCATCAGAGCTATCAGGAAGGGATAGGGGTCGTAGCCTAACTTCTCGGCAGCCTCATACATGATGGGGAAGAACATGGCTCCGGCAGCTGTATTGGAGATAAACTCCGTGACAAACGTGCCGACAAAGCAGATGGCCGTCATCACAACAATAGGATTGGAGCCACACACATCGAGAATGCCATGGGCCAGACGCTCGGCGATGCCCGTATTCTGAATGGCCAGTCCCAGCACCACCGAACCGGCAAAGACCATCAGAATGTCCCAGTTGACAGACTTCATAGCCTGATCGGGCGTGCAGCAGCGGAACAGCAGCATGGCTGCGGCAGCCAGGAAGGCACACTGCAACAGCGGCAGGACGCCCAAGGCGGAGAGGACCACCATGGCAATCATGATAAGCGAGGAGATGAGCGTACCACGTCCAACGTTGACAACCTCGTCGCCGACCACCAGTCCCTGACTCTTGGCCAGTTCCATGATGTGCTTGATTTGGCCTGCATAGACCAGATGGTCACCACCCATCAGAAATTCGTTCTTGTCGATAGCGACAGGGACATTGTCGAAATGACGCCACTTCACCAGTCGGCCACCCTCGATATTGAACAACCCGGCATAGCCTATCGTCTCACCTATATTCTTATAGTCGGAAGGCACAATCAGCTCGACGGTATAGTCAACTGTAGAATCTTCGGTGCTCTCGGGGGCCTGACGGTCGGGCAGCAGACGGCGCATGGCGATGACCGACAGCACACCCACAGCCAGACAGAAGAGGCCGGGCAGCGCCGTTGCCAGCACGTTCATCGACACACCGGTCTTGTCGGCATAGAGTCCGGAGATAATCAGGTTTGGCGGGGTACCAATCAGCGTACAGACGCCACCCATGCCTGAGGCATAGCTCAGCGGTATAAGGAGTTTCGACGGCGACACGCCCAGCTTCTTCGACCACATCCTGACGATACCGACGAAGAGAGCCACCACCGTGGTATTGCTCAGAAAGGAACTCAGACCGGCTACCGGCAGCATGAGTCGCACCACAGCACGACCATAGCTCTTCGGCTGGCCCAGCAGATTTTTGACAATCCACTGCAGCACACCGGTTTGCGTCAGGCCTGACACCACGACAAAAAGTACTCCAATGACCACCACCGAGCCAGAGCTGAAGCCCGACATGGCCTGCTTGACATCGAGCACGCCAGTGACGAAGAGTACACCAATGGCGCCGAGGAACACAAGATCGGCACGTAACTTGGTGAACAACAGAATGCTGAACATCGTCAGCACCGTGACAATGGTGATCCATGCATACAGATTAAATCCCAAAAATTCCATCATATTCATAGTATTAAGTTAATCGAATGACTGCTTGACCCTGCAAAGATAAAAAAAATCCCCCACAACATCACACGTTTTTCTCGATTTTTTTCGTAACTTTGCCATCTAAGATGGCGAAATTACTCCGTCTCGGCATAAAAAATAAATGAATTTATTTTGTTCTGCGCTCGACATTTTGTAACTTTGCACCATATTCATATACAGCATGAAGACCAAAACCTTATTATTTGCTATCCTCGGCCTGTCGCTATGCCAAATAACGGCGGCCAAAGACGTGTTTGTAAACACTGCGAGAACGACGCTGATGCTCACTGCGGACAATGGGCAGACGCCACGTATCCAATATTATGGTTCACGTCTGCGGCCAGAGCAGGCTCACGAGGTGCACGATGCGCAGGGGCTGAACTATGACGCCTACCCTGCTTTTGGACGCAATAGTTTCGACGAGACAGCGCTAAGCGTGACTCATAGCGACGGTAACATGTCAACAGAGCTAGTGGTAACAGAGTGCCGGCAAGAGGGCGATGTGACCATCATTGCACTGAAGGACAAGAAGTACGAGTTCTACGTGGACCTCTGCTACAGGGCCAACGACAAGAGCGACGTCATAGAGACATGGACCGTGATTCGCAACGGCGAGAAGAAACCCATCAAACTGGAGCAGTATGCCAGCGGCGTGATGGCCTTCCGGCAGGAGGGACTGCGCCAGGGCAACGCCACCAAGGGTAGCGGTGCGTGGCTGACACACTTCCATGGTGCGTGGGGACAGGAGGCTGGCATGACAGAGGAGCCGCTGACGGCCGGTCTGAAGGTCATCGTGAACCACGACGGTGTGCGCACGGCTATGGACGACCGCGCCGAGGTCATGATATCGCTCGACGGACAGCCGCAGGAGAACAGCGGCCGCGTCATTGGTGCTGCTCTCTGCTGGACAGGCAACTACAAGCTGCGACTGGAGACACGCGGCAAGGTGCACCACACCCTGCTCGCCGGCATCGACGACCTGCATACGGCCTACACGCTGAAAGTCGGTCAGACGTTTGAGACACCGAAGCTGGCCATGGCCTACAGCGACGAGGGTAAAGGCGGCGTGAGCCGTGCCTTCCACCGCTGGGGCCGCAACGGACAGTTGCACAACGGCAAAGCCCTGCGCGAGATTCTGCTGAACTCATGGGAGGGTGTCTATATGAATGTGAACCAAGAGGTTTGCGAACAGATGATGGACGGCATACGCGACCTGGGCGGCGAGCTGTTCGTGGTCGATGACGGCTGGTTCGGCCGTAAGTACCGTCGCACGGACGACACACAGGCACTGGGCGACTGGGTGACCGACACCAAGAAACTGCCCAACGGCGTGCCCGCCCTGCTGAAGGCAGCCGAGGACCGCGGACTGAAGTTCGGCATCTGGATAGAACCCGAGATGACCAACAGCAAGAGCGAGCTCTTCGAGGCACATCCCGACTGGGTGGTGGCTCACCCCACTCGCGAACTGTCAAAGGGACGCGGCGGCACACAGCTGGTGCTCGACCTCTCGAACCCCAAGGTGCAGGACTTCGTCGTGAGCATCGTTGACAATCTGGTGAAGGAGAATCCCACACTACATTATATTAAATGGGACTGCAACATGTCGATGCACAACTTCGGCAGCAGCTACCTGACGGCCGACAAGCAGAGCCACCTCTTCGTGGACTACCACCTCGGTCTGCAAGCAGCCCTGAAGCGCATCCGCCAGGCTCATCCTGACCTCGTCATCCAGCTCTGCTCGAGCGGTGGCGGTCGCGTGAACTGGGGTGCTCTGCCCTACTTCGACGAGTTCTGGGTCAGCGACGACACCGACGCTCAGCAGCGTCTATTCATCCAGTGGGGCACGAGCCACTTCTTCCCCACCCTGGCGATGGCACAGCACGTCAGCGCCTCGCCCAACCACCAGACGGGGCGCGTCATTCCGCTGAAGTTCCGCTTCGACGTAGCCATGACGGGCCGACTGGGCATGGAGATGAAACCCAGCGACCTCAGCGAGCGTGAGCGTGACTATGCTAAGAAAGCAGTGGCGTTCTACAAGCAGATACGCCCCATCGTACAGCTGGGCGACCAATACCGTCTGCTGTCGCCATATGACAACAACGGCTTCTGCAGCGAGATGTTCGTGACCGAAGACAAGACCGAGGCCATATTCTTCTGCTATAAGTTTGAGAACTACATCGGACTGGAGACACCCCGCTGGCATCTGGCCGGACTGGACCCCGACGCCACTTACGTGCTCAGCGAGTTTGAGCCGTCAGAGCGCAACCGTCAGTTTGACGGCAAGTCCTTCAGCGGCAGGTTCCTCATGGAGACGGGCTTCGACGCCCCGCTGAGCCGTCAGTTTGCCAGCCGCGTCATCCGACTGAAGAAACAATAAGTATTTATCGAAACAGACCATATTATATGTATTTCACAGGCATCACCATTGCCATCATGACCTTTCTCACGATTGGCATTTGGCATCCCATCGTCATCAAGACGGAATACCACTGGGGCACACGTCCCTGGATACTCTACCTGCTCATCGGTCTCTGCTGCTGTGCAGGAGCGCTGTTCATAGCTAACATCTACATTTCCTCGTTCCTCGGTGTCTTCGGCGCTTCCGCTCTCTGGGGCATCGGCGAACTCTTCTCCCAGAAGAAGCGTGTCCAGAAGGGGTGGTTCCCTATGAACCCCAAACGCAAGCACCAGTACGAATAGACGTCAACAACCTTAAAACTATAAAAGCTTATGTTAGACAAAGAAAGAGGACTTTACATGGCCCACTGTGAGGAGGGGCCATTGAGTATCACAGGCAAGATGGCTAACCGCCACGGACTGATTGCCGGTGCCACGGGTACAGGCAAGACCGTCACCCTGCAGGTGATGGCAGAGACCTTCTGCCAGGCGGGCATTCCGTGTTTCATGGCCGATATGAAGGGTGACCTCAGCGGCATCTCGCAGGCTGGTAAGATGAGCGGCTTCATTGAGAAGCGCCTACCGGAGTTTGGCATCGAGAACCCTGAGTTCCAGGCCTGTCCCGTCAGGTTCTATGACGTCTTCGGCGAGCAGGGACACCCCATGCGTGCCACCGTCAGCCAGATGGGTCCGCAACTGCTCTCGCGTCTGCTTGGTCTGAACGAGACGCAGGACGGCGTGCTGAACATCGTGTTCCGCGTGGCCGACGAGCGCGGCCTGCTGATTCTTGACCTGAAAGATCTGCGCTCAATGCTCGACTACGTGTCGCAGCATGCCAAGGAATATACCACAAGCTACGGCAACGTATCGGCGGCCTCGGTCGGTGCCATCCAGCGTGCCTTGCTGCAGTTGGAGGCACAGGGAGCCAACCAGTTCTTCGGCGAGCCGTCGTTCGACATCTTCGACCTGCTGCAGACCGAGGGCGGCAAAGGAGTGATGAGCGTGCTGGCTGCCGACAAGCTGATGATGCAGCCGAAACTCTACTCCACATTCCTGCTATGGCTGTTGTCCGAGCTCTACTCCACCCTGCCCGAAGTGGGCGATCTGGAGCAGCCGAAGCTGGTGTTCTTCTTCGACGAGGCCCACATGCTGTTCAACGACACATCAAAGGCGCTACTCGACAAGATTGAGCAGGTCATCCGACTGATACGCTCGAAGGGTGTCGGTATCTACTTCATCACACAAAGCCCTACGGACATTCCCGAGAACATCTTAGGACAGTTGGGCAACCGCGTCCAGCACGCCCTGCGTGCCTACACACCGAAAGACCAGAAAGCCGTGAAGACCGCTGCCGACACATTCCGTGCCAACCCCGCCTTCAAGACCGACGAGGCCATCACACAGCTGGAGACGGGCGAAGCCCTCGTGAGCTTCCTCGACGAGAAAGGTGCGCCCAACGTGGTGCAGCGTGCCAAGGTGCTGTTCCCGTTGAGTCAGATAGGTGCCATCACCGAGGGACAGCGACTGGACATCATCAAGCAGAGCCGCATCTACGGCAAGTACGACACACCGGTTGACCGCGAGAGTGCCTACGAGCAGTTGATGAAAGAGACTGAGTTGGAAAAGGCATCGGAGAACTCAGAAATCTCTGAGAAATCCGAAAACTCTGAAAATAATCCTGCTAAGGCTGAAAAGAAGAAGCCCGGCATCATGTCGAAGGTATGGAAGGCCGTGCTGACGGCCATCACCTCCACGCTCGCCACCATCGTCGGCACCTACGTCAGCGACAAGGTGACGGGGAAGAAGACGAAGTCGAAGACCTCAGCCACCGGTCGTGTGGTGAAGAATGCCACCAGCGCCGCCACCCGCTCTGTCACCAGAGAGCTGACACGCGACATTCTAGGAAATCTCATCAAATAGAAAAATCGCTCAGGGATTGCCTGAGCGATTTTCTTTTCTATCAAATATTGTTAGCGCGTGACAGGCGACTCGTCCATATAGAGGTACGAGGGCTTATAGCCGCCGAAGTCAACGACAATCTTTTCAAAGACTATACCGGGATGCTTGGGCTGCAACGTCAGACTGTGCACGCCGCCCTCCTTCTGCTGCACAGGCAGTTCCACCGTCTTTTCTACAACACGGCGAGCCACGGCGGGATAGTAGTCGGAGTACATATAGGGCTGGCGGTCAACAAGTGTCTTGTTGAAGTTGACCGTCTGGGCATCGGCACCGTCGATGGTGACGACATACTCAAAGCCACCGACATTCAGGAAATCGAGCGTTGACTTGGTGACAACGTGAACCTTCACCTTATCAATATCCTGCGGGAGCGAGAAACGGTAGGTCAGCGAAGCCTCGCCAACGGCTGCCGTATAAGGCGTCAGGGCTACGGCACTACGGGTACGGCCATAGTAAGGATAGACCGTCCACTGGGTAGCGCTGCCACTCTTGGACTCGAAGAAGTGCTCGGTCTCCATAGCCACATAGCCATTGCTGTGGGTGAAGGAGTAGCCCCCATTGACAGAATCAGCGGGCACAAGCGTTGTGCGCGGTTGGGTGTCGGCACGGAAGTTATCGTTCCACGAGCGGTAGCCAATGTGCTTCTGAATCATCATGCCGTTCCACTTGCCTCCGGCAATATCGTAGTTATAAGCTGCACAGAGCAGGGAGTCGCGACGGAAGCACTGCGCCACACGGTCTGCCCACACGTTGGCATCGGGATTCTTCGTTCTTGCCAGATACTGGTTCATGGCCTGTGCATAGTACATATCGTAGAGATTGGCCATGGCCTGCACGGGGAAGAGGACAAGCTGACGGTAGAAGTCGCGGGGGTCACCATTGACCATTGAACATTGACCATTGACCATTGACTGCTGTATTTCCTCATAGAGACGCAGGGCACGCAGTTCCAGACGCTGGTAGGCATCGGCCACTTGTCGCCACTCACCCGTCTCTATATTATAGGTACGCGCGTCAAGCATCTCTGGCGTCACACGGGCCATATACTGGCAGTTCTGGTTGTAGATGTCGGCAGCTTCTGAAGCTATTGAACATTGACCAAGGTTTTGTTCGAAGAAGCGGCGGGTGTGGTCGGTGACAGTCTGTATGCTGTACTCCTTCGGGTTCCAAGCCATGTCCATGAACAACGTGATGGGATACTCCATCGGTTTCAGGTCGCCGACATTGAGAATCCACATACGCTGGATGCCGTGGTCGTAGGCCAGCGACAGCTGTTCGAACATCTGCTGCGACTGTGTGACGTTGAGCCACTTAGAGTTGCGCGGCGCTCCCACGTAGTCAACGTGGTAGTAGATGCCCCAGCCACCCTTGCGGGCACGCTCCTTCGGCGTTACGGGCACACGGCGTATGTCGCCCCAGTTGTCGTCGCTGATGAGAATCATCACATCGTCGGGCACCTGCAGTCCGGCATCATAGTAGTCCTGTACCTCTTTATATAGTGCCCACACCTGCGTGGTCTTCTCTGCTGGTTTCTTCGTCACCTCCTTGATGATGCGGCGCTGATTGGCAATGATGCGGTCCATCAGCTTCGTGTCGGCCTTGTCGCTCATGGCCTCGTCGCCGTCGCCGCGCATGCCGATGGTCACGATGTCCTCGGTACCATTCATGCGCTCGATGCCCTCACGGAAGAACTGGTCGAGCTTCGCCTGGTTCGTCTCGTAGTTCCAGGCACCCCACTCGCGGCGGTTACGGGCATACTCCTGATGGTTGCGTGCCATAGGCTCGTGGTGTGAGGTGCCCATGATGACACCCATCTTGTCTGCCGTCTTACCATTCTCAGGGTCGTCGGCATAGAAAGCCCAGCCCCACATGGCCGGCCAGAGGAAGTTACCCTTCAGGCGCAGAATCAGCTCAAACACCTTCTCATAGAAATGGTGGTCACCATAGTCCGTGCCGAAAGTGTTCTTGACCCACGTCGTCAGACACGGAGCCTCGTCGTTGAGGAAGAGGCCGCGAAACTCTACAGCGGGCTCGCCGTCCGTGTACGTACCTTTCTTAATATAAGCCTGGGCGTGCTGTGCCACGGGAGCGTCAGCCCACCAGTACCACGGCGACACACCCAGCTGGCGGCTCAGCTCATAGACACCGTAGATGGTGCCGCGGCGGTCAGAGCCGGCAATATACAGGCGGTCGCCGACGGTGGTGATGATGAATTTCTCGCGTTTGCCCTTCAGATTGGCCAGTTTCAGGCGGTCAATCTCCTTGTTCTTTCCTAAGGTACCGACGACGATGGTGGTCTGACCGCCAGTCGCTGACAGTCCCACACGCTTGAAGTCGGCCTTCAGGTTGGCAATAGCAATTTTCACGCCCTCATACTCGCTGTCGCTACAGCTAATGGTGGCTCCGTGAACAGGCAGTGCATCGGTCTGCTGCACGAACGTTACAAACGGTTCGGCAGCGCGCAGGAGAGCGCACTGCAGAACCAACACAAGCATAAATGCTTTTCTCATAAAAATCAACTATTTTAATTGCTCAAAAAACTATTGCGTAATCACGAGGCCGCCGTTAGCCGGCATCTCGACCTTCAGTGTCTTTTTCTTCGACAGTTTTGCTGTTGTCAGCTGGTTGTTCTGATAGAGCTGGACGGTGCCATCGAACATCGGCAGCGAGAGCTCCAGCTTCAGCGGCTGCACACGGCCCTTCTTATCCTTGGTCACACCGTCGGGCGAGCAGACACCAGCCACATACCACTTATTGCCTGAACGACGGGCCATGACGATGTACTTGCCGGGATAGCCGTCGATGTAGCGAACCTCGTCCCACGTTGTGGGCACCTGCTTCAGGAAGTCGATAGCGTAGGCAGGTGCATCGGTCAGGTTGTTGGGAGCCAGGGCAAAGTGCTGAACGGCGCTCTGGAAGAGCACAGCCGTAGCCAAGGCGTAGATATCGCTGGTCTTACGCTGAGTGCCGCGCTTGTTGCTGGCATCATAATACTGATTCAGAGCCGAGCCGCCGAAGTCCATTGATCCTACAACATTACGGGTGAAGGGGTACATAGCACCACAGTCGCGAGCCTCGTTGTCGCAGAAAGCCTGACCGAAGTGCAGGTTCTCGCTGGCCAGCACTGCCTCTGAGGCTGCGTAGTTGGGATACATGCGCTCCCAACCACGGGGCAGCGTGCAACCGTGGAAGATGACCAGCAGACCATAGTCGTTGGCATCGGTAAGGATGTCCTCGTAGAGCTTCATCATGTTCTGCTTGTCGCCACCGAAGAAGTCGACCTTGATACCGAGGATACCGTTCTCCTGCATCCACTTCATGTCCTGACGGCGACGGGCGGTATTGTCCATGATACCCTTTGGCGACTGGGGTGCATCGTTCCACATACCGTTGGAGTTGTACCACAGGTAGAGACCCACGCCCTTGCTCTTGCCGTAGTGTGCCAGCTCGGCGATGCGGTCGTAGCCAATCTGCTTGTCCCACAGGGCATCAACAAGCACAGAGCGGAAGCCCATAGCAGCCGAGAAGTCGATGTAGCGCTTCTGCTCATCGAAGTTACAGCTCGAGTCCATGCCGATAATCCACGACCAGGAGCCCTTGCCATACTCATAGTTACGGCTGGCCTTGTACTTTGGCTTCACAAGGTCCCATGCCACGGTCGTCTCAATGATATTGTTCATAGAGCCCACGGTGATGGTGCGCCAGGGCGTAGAGCCGGGCAGTGCTATCTGGGCCGTTGTCGAGCCCCAGCCATTGCACTCCTGAGGCATCGGGAATCCTATCTTATACAGGCCATTAGCCTCGCCCAACAGGCGGCAACCCACATAGTAGCCGTCGGTGCCGGTCTCGCTGATGAGCACCCAGCCATTATTCTCCTTAAACAGACAGGGGTAGGTATAGCCATTGCCCCAGCCGTTCTTGCCAACGGGCTCATCGATGCCGTAGCGCGTCTCGTAGCTCGGAGCCGTACGGGCGAAACCCGTCATGGGGCCCATCTGCGGAGCCAGGAACGAGGTGGCGTCGGCAGGCAGCTGGAACGCCGTGCGCTCCTCTGTGACGATACAGCTCAGTGTCTCGCCGCCACGGCCGCGCTTAGGTAGTACGGTGTAGCGGAAAGCCACGTCGCGGTCTGACACACGGAAGGTGATATCCATGACGGCAGCACCCTTCTGCTCGAAGTGGGCCACAGCCTCGCGGGCCTCGTAGCTGACATGACTCTGCTTGATGTTACGCAACGAGTACTCCTCTTTCACGTCACTGGTTGTGACGTTCTTCAGTGTCAGGTCGGCGCTATAATCACCTATATTAGTAACGAGGCCGAGTGCTGACGGCTGGATGTACGTCTGTCCGTCGAGAAGCACCTGATAGCGGGGCGTGCCATTCTCAACAGTCAAGTCAACAGCGAGGCGACCGTTAGGACTTTCCACAATTTTCTCTGCATACAGCGATGTCACACCAAGAAGGGCAAACATCGCAGCGGTTAGGGTCTTTTTTGTCATTTATTTATAGATATTAAGTTTTTGCTGGTGCAAAGGTAGTAAAAAAAGACGAAAAGCCTTTGCGAATTTGTTGCAAAGACTTTAAGAAACAAGGCGAGCTCAGCGCCACCGGGCGGCTGGCCTCGCATCTGGATCATTTGCGAGAGGCCGACTTTCGTCCAAAACTCATGGAGTATTTCGCAATACTCATGGAGTATTTTTCAAAAGTCATGGAGTATTTTTCAAAAGTCATGGAGTATTTTCAAAAACACGTAAGAGGTACCTCAATTGCCCAGAAGGCCTTTCCACAAAGGCGTTCCAGACAGGTACCTCTATTTCTGACACCTACCTCACAGGTACCTCAGAGGTACCTCTAAGGTATCTTTTAGGTACCTATCCGCAACAGAGGTACCTCGCCACTTTCCCCTTGCCTAAAGGCTTTTCCGACGAATAAGGTACCTTCGACCCCATTTCCATATTTTTCTCTTTACAGCAAACGAGAATCTTCCCAACACCCCCATATTCAAATTTTGGTACAAAAAAGCGGGTTCAGTCGCTTGATGGCGCTGAACCCGCTTCATTAACATGTATGTTCTCTCAAATCATGATATTGCTTGAGACATTTACCAACCCGGATTCTGATGGAGGTTCGGGTTCTTCTCCATCACTTCCAGAGGAATGGGGAACAACTCGTGCTTACCCTCCTGGAAGCCAACGGTGTGGCCGTGATCCTTGGCGTCCTGAGTACCTACGATATAGAAACGTCCATCAGAATGCTGAGCAAGCACATTGTCGCCTGCTGCGATAGGACGGGTCTTGACGTCGTAAACAACGGGAACATTGGTACCGGCTTTCTTGAGCTTTGCGATAGCATCAGCATCCTTCCAGCGCATGATGTCCAACCAGCGGCAACCCTCTGCCCACATCTCGTACTTCTTCTCATTCTTCAGCTCGTTCATTGTAGCCTCAGTACTGATGTGCTTAGAGCCAGCACGCTTTTGAATCTCCTGCAGATAAGGCAGGGCGGCAGCAGATTCACCACTCTGAATCAAAGCCTCGGCATAGTTGAAGAGCACCTCAGCATAACGCATTACGCAATAGTTACGCATTGTGATGTTATTACCAGACTTGGCACCATCCGTATCAGAAGCCTTCATGAGGAACTTCTTCTGCAGCCAGAAGGAGTTGCCATAGAGACCATTACCTTTCAGACCCATCTTGTCGCTCTGTACAGCCTCTTCATAAGGCATTGCGTTCAAATCAGCGTCAGCATAGTTGCGGAAGTCACCAAATACAGCTTCGTCGATATTTACGAACGAACCCTTGAAACGCTGAGAGTCACCATCGTTAGCATGGAAAGCGTCACCAAACTCCTGAGGAACGCCAATGCCACCCCAACCACCGATACCGGTATAGGCCATGTAGGGAGCACCACCTACGAAGCGATCTTCACGCCACATCCAAACGTTCATCTCCATCCAAGAAGACTGCTGAATAAGACCAGACCATCCTTGCTTACCATCATCATGAGCGATGTTGGCCTCAAAAATCTTCTCCTCATTGAGATCGCCCTCAAGATGGAAGAGGTCTTCCCAATTCTGAGCCAAAGCATATTTCTTAGAGTCAATGACCTTCTTCAGAGCAGTCTTGGCAGCGGTATAGTTGCCTGCAAAGAGGTAAGCCTTACCAGCGAGTGCATTAGCGAAGCCCTTAGATACGCGAGCAGCCATCGTCTTGTCACCGGTATTTTCACGCTCCTTAAGATAAGGCTCTGCGGCTTCACACTCCTTAGCAACCCACTCATAGAGTCCTTTCTGGTCGAATTTGTAGTTCTCGTCATTATTACAATTGTAAGGCAGAGCATCAGCAGGAAGTACATGTTCAACGACAGGAGGAGTACCCCAGAGGGCAGCCAGAATGAAATGATCGTATGCACGTAATACACGAGCCTCAGCTACGTACTGCTGAACAGTAGAATTCGTAGATTCACCAAACTGGTCTATGACGAGGTTACAAGTGTAAATAGAGAGATACAGGCCTTTGTAAAGGAATCTGCAGGTCTCAGCAGATGTATCATAACGGAACTCATTGAGCGTGTTATTGAACTCGTGGTCAGTATAGTCGCCGCCTGCGCCATAGATATCATCTGCACAAAGGTTCATCATGTTCTTGAACGGTGTATAGATACCAGGGCCACCGAGATCCGGCTGACGTCCCATCACGTTACCTGTGAATCCTTGGTATGCAGCAGCGAGTGCACCTAAGGCATTATCAGGATTATTATAGAATTCATCAGCATCTACGACACCTTTCTGCGGAATGTCCAACTGATCCTCGCAAGAAGTAAAGCTTACCATACCGGCAGCTAATGCGAGTGCAAGATATAATGTTTTTTTCATTCTATTATTCTTTTTAATTGTAATTGTTTCTTGACACCTTAATAATATGACTTAGAAAGTGACGTTAACACCAAAGGTCAGCTTCTTAGAGGTAGGATACTGACCATTGTCGAAGCCACGGTTGAAGCCAGAACCCATAGAAGCAGTCTCAGGATCTGCACCAGGATAGGTAGTGAAGGTGAAGAAGTCATCAAGAGACACATACAGACGTGCTTTGCTGATGAGAGCCTTCTTGGTAATGCTAGTAGGCAGTGTGTAACCTAACTGGAGCTGCTTGATCTTGAAGTAAGAGCCATTGAAGACGGCAGCGCTAGAGCTGAAGAACGTCCAGTCAGAACCAACAAGTTTCATATCAGGATACTTACCTAATGAGATAATCTTACCATTGGCATCCGACTTGGTTGAGTTCTCCCAGAAGGTAGTCAAGCTGTTGACCTGCCAGTTCTCACCACCGACCATCACGTTATAAATATCGTTTCCTGCAATACCAGTTCCGAACAGGGTGAAGTCGAAGCCCTTGTACTCAAGGTTAATGGTGATACCGTAAGTAAAGTTAGGAATAGCGGAACCAACAAACTGCTTGTCGTCGTCAGTAGGAGCGTTGGTAATCTCACCGTCCTTGGTGTAATAGAGAGCCTTACCTGTTTCCTGCTCAACACCAGCATACTTCCAACCATACATGTACCAGATGGGGTAACCCTTCATGAAGAGAGGAGACAGACGGTTGTTGAAACCATTCAGAGCGGGGGCATCGGGTGAAATGCGGTCAGCAACAGACGAAACTTCCTTCACCTCATTGTGGAGGGTACCGAAGTTAGCGTTTACACTGTAGCGCAGATCACCAATCTTGTCACGCCAACCAATTTCGAAGTCGAAACCGTAGTTATTCACCTTACCAGCATTCGTGAATGAGTTAGCAACACCGATTTCAGGCAGCGGGGCAATCTTAATCAGAAGATCCTTAGTATTCTTGTTGTAGTAATCTACACCCAAGGACAGGCGGTTATCAAAGAAGCGGGCATCAATACCAAAGTCAAGCTGCTCTGAGGTCTCCCAAGTAAGGTCTGGATTAGCCAAACCTGTGGGCTTCGAACCGAGTATCACTTTTCCAGAATTGCGATCCGTCTGATACCAGCCGCTGTTCAGAGAAATAGGAGCTGTATAGGGATATCCACTCAACGAACTGATGTTACCGTTACGACCCCAAGAAGCACGGAGTTTCAAGAAAGAAACGGTCTTCTCGTCAACAGCATCCTTGAAGAACTTCTCATTGCTGATAGTCCAACCTGCAGAGATTGAGGGGAAAGTACCCCAGCGGTTATCCTTAGAAAGTTTCGAAGAGTCGAAAGCATCGCGACGGATGTTGAACTGCAGGAAATAGCGGTCATCATAAGAGTAAGACAGACGACCGAAGTATGACAACTGAGTGGCATCGCTGGGCGAATTGCTAACATTCTTTGTCACGCTAGAGAGGACATAGCTCATGTACTGGAAATTAGAACCTTCACCAGTAAGGATGGGGTTGGTATCTTCAGCACTTGCACTGAGGTTGTCTGTATGGTTCTTGGAGAACGACATACCAATCATCGCGCCAACATTGTGCTTGCCAAATGACTTGTTGTAGTTGGCGAAGTTCTCCCACTGATAGTACAAACCATTGTTGCTCTCGGCATTGATGGTGTACTTGGTATCATTGGCCATTGAGTTGATATAGAAAGGCTTCTGATAGTTGTGATAGTTGCTCTGAGATACACGATAACCAAGACGAGACGTAATCACCAGACCAGCCAGCGGAGTCAAGTTAGCAGCCATGCTACCACGAAGGGTAATACCAGAACGTTGACGGTCGTAGCGGTTAATCTGCCAAAGGGGGTTACCTGCAGAGTGTGCAAGAAGCTTCGAGCTGCCATAATAGTCACCATCGTCATTAATAGGTACATACTTACCTTCCTTAATAGCAGCGTACTGCCCCAGACCGAAGGCACTCTCCGGAGCATCAATAGGAATACTAACAGCTGTCAGAGGATCAATTGATACGACACCATTCAATACAGAGCCATAACCATTGGTCACACCCTTTGTCTTCCACTTCTCGAGAGAGTTATTGGTTGAAACGCTCAACCAGTCAAAGAATTTGTAGTCTGCATTTATCTGAGCAGTCAAACGCTTATAAACGTCCTGACTTCCCTTAACAATACCATTGTTGTCTACGAGGTTCAATGCAGTGAGGAAATGTCCTTTGTCATTACCACCTTGAACGGTGACGTTGTGCTGCAGAGCCCAGCTGGGTTCGAACACTGCATCGTACCAATCAGTATTAGTACCATCATAATGGAATACATTTTCAAGATCCCCTTCCTTGAAGTCGCCACGATAAGTATGGTATTCAATGAATCCAGGAGCGTCAAACAGTTCAGCCTTCTTGCCGAGTGACTGGCGTATAGCCTTAAAGTCATAAGAAACTGCAGCCTTGCCACCCTGAGCCTTACCGGTCTTAGTAGTGATGAGCACAACACCGTTACCAGCCTGAGCACCATAGATAGCAGCCGAGGCAGCGTCCTTCAAGACCTCCATAGACTCAATCATAGAGGGATCGAGGTACTGGATGTTGTCAACCTTCAGACCATCAACGATGAGCAACGGGCCAATGTTACCGCTGTTCGAAGAATAACCACGAACACGAATCTCAGCACCGGAACCAGGAGCACCGCTATTAATAATCTGCACACCTGAAACTTTACCTTGCATGGCAGATGCAGCATCGGTCGTTGCGAGGCCCTTAATGTCGTCTGCCTTAATAGAAGCCACAGCACCAGTCAGGTCAGACTTCTTCTGAACACCATAACCGATAACTACCACGTCATTCAGCGTAGTATTGTCTTCTTTTAGAACAACAGCAATGTTGCTACGTCCGGAAACACTAACTTTCTGGGTAACATAACCCACATAAGAGATGTTGAGAACGGCATTTGAACCTGCCGTCACACTAAAGTTACCATTCAGGTCGGTAATACCGCCTGTTCTGGTTCCCTGAACTTGCACGCTCGCGCCAATGATGGGCTCACCTGCTTCATCCTTGACTGTTCCCTTTACGATACTCTGAGCCAATGCTCCCAACGGGAACAGGCTGATCAGGAACAGACACACTAACGTTTTTTGTAGTGATTTAAAATTCCACATGTTAGACTTTGGTTTTAAGTTATTGATTTAGTTGATAAAAAAATAAAAGTCGTTAGGTTTTCGGTGCAAAGTAACATAATATTTACGACACGCGCTTTCCCGTTTGTCTCATGAAGGTTTACTTTTGTCTCATATCGACAAAACTACAGGTTTATCTCGACAGACTGAAGGTCAGCAGCCGACGAGCTGGTGCCTACCAGCAGCTCGTACTTACCGGGCTTCACACGCATGGTATTAGTTTCTGCATCCCAGAATTCGAAAGCATTACGATTGAGTTTCAACGCTACATTCTGCACCTGTCCGGCCTTCACGCTGACACGCTGGAAAGCACGAAGCGACTTCGAAGGACCATCG
>Ga0247611_10005567_pt1 | contig 16586 bp, 23 predicted proteins | sample 177DNAGHGhighgp2_FD_192422 | JGI IMG/M metagenome (GOLD analysis project Ga0247611, IMG submission 192422) | Sheep rumen microbial communities from Palmerston North, Manawatu-Wanganui, New Zealand - 1770 DNA GHGhigh gp2 | ecosystem: Host-associated > Mammals > Digestive system > Stomach > Rumen... | reverse complement strand
ACGATAAGGAACAGCTTGCTGAATTTATTTTGGGAAGAGATGAAGCTGGAGTAAGTAATCTAGGTAAGGTTCTCAATGATCCTGAGTCATTAGTATTAATGTCTTGGTACGCTTTAAATGGGGAACAAATAATAAATGATATAACAACAATGTACCAAAATTCACTTAAAAAGGTTAAACAAGAAGCTTATAATAAAGGTTTAGAAGATGGTAAAAAGGGAGTTTAGCCAGGGCATGTTGTTGTAACACCTCCTCCTGCAAAGAAGGAAGAGGAAACAAAGAGTATATCTTCTATTGACGATTTAGACTTTTAATTAACTTTTTAAAAATAAGATTTTATTATGATTGTAGCTAATTTTGTAACTAACAGATCTACAATGTCTGAAACACGTACTTATGAAGATTTTTATAAATTCTTAGGTACACAACCTTATAAGTTAGGTGTTGTTTCTAGACTTTATCCTGAATTAACAGCCTCTTATTTAACAGAATCATTAAGAAATATTTTCTATCAGGATAGAAAACAAGGTAATAAGTATCAATCAATTGATGCCATGTACTTTGAATGGGAGGTGGAAACTAATTACATTAAGAGAGTCGAATTTGCTGCAGTTCCCGAGCAAGATGGAGCTGACGGAAGTGAAATTGTAATGGCTTTCAAAGAAAGATACTATGAAAAATATGACATCTTTAAGATTGATGAAACTGGACAGCAATGTTTTGTCGTTTCAAGACCAGTTCGTAAGGCTGATGATTACTGGGAGGTAACAGTTAGACTTATTGATAATGACTATAAGTCAGTTCTTGATCTAAGTGGATGCCAAATCGGTATGACCACAAGATTCTAGAGCAATGCCATGCCTAAAGCATCTTGGGCCTTAGTAGCGTGAGCTTCTAAGCAAACCTCTTGAATTGCTGGAAATCCTACCATGAAAATGGGGACAATCAGCAGCGAAGCCTAAATATTTTAGGAACGTTCAACGACTATCGAAAGTATAATATAAGAGAAATACTTATATGAATAAATGAGTAGAGTACAGAGAAATCTGGAAGTGGGAGGGTTCTTATTAATGGTAATAGTTAGTAAGAATGTGATATAGTCTAATTTATATAGTAATATATAATGTGCATGGAGATGCACGAGGAAGGTTTGAGCACTTTATATGGTCAATACCTAATTTTTACATAGCTTTCCTCCGCTGCCTAATGCAGTGTAAAATTAAATAAATATTCTTAATTGCTGGGACGCCCACAGGGTCAATCAGCAGCGAAGCCTTAGAGATTACAAGCGAATTTCGAAGTACTAAGGAACGTTCAACGACTAGTCCGAATGGACGTAGGAGAAATAAACTCCGAAATGGAATAAATCTAAAACTTAAATAAATTATGAAATATATTGTATATCAAACTGTTAATAAAGTAAATAATAAGATATATGTTGGAGTTCATGGAACGGAAACTCCTAATGAATTTGATGGTTATATAGGAAATGGAGTAAGTATTTATAGACCTGCTACGTATTTAAATCCTAAGACACCATTTCAATATGCAGTAAAGAAATATGGAATTAAAAGCTTTATAAGAACTACTCTTAAAATATTTGATAAAGAGGAAGATGCTTACAAAATGGAAGAAGAAATTGTTAATGAAGACTTTTTAAAGCGTGAAGATGTGTACAATTTAGCACTTGGAGGAAGACTTCCAGATTGTGCTAATCCACGTAAGAAAGTCTATATGTATGATTTAAACGGTAACTTTGAAAGAGAATTTGATAGTGTTAATTCTGCTGGAAGATTTTTAAATCCATCTGCTGTTGGTGCAGGACATCTCCCAAGAGCAATAAAAGAAGGACATCAGTTTTTAGGACATCAGTTCTCCTATGAAAAAGTTCCATTTATGAAGAAGCTTAAATGTAGAAAGATGGGAACAGTTGATAAACCTTATATAGGTGGTAAGGTAGGAAGATTCAATGATGAAGGAAAGCTACTTGAAACCTTTAATACAATGACTGACTGTGTTAAAGCTGGGTATAAAAATGCTAAGCTTGTGACACAAGGAAAACGAGAACATTGTAAGGGATTTGTATTTAAGTATTTAGATTAAGATATAGTCTGACCAATATGGTAACATATTGATTAACAAAAGTGTATGTAAAATATCAATCTAACATTGAGAAACACAGAAACTACATCACTACTCACCGTGTTGATGATAGTTATTCTGCTCAATATGCAGCATTTGAAGATAAGTTCATTTCTATTGGTGAAGGTAAGGGACAAGGTAATCTAACTGAAACTATTTATAGAATGGATAAGTTAGAGAAGAATCTTCTTGATAACTTCCTCTATGTAAGAAATAATGGTTTGCTTTTCAATAAGACTAATGTTGATGTAAACGGTAAGCCAACTATTTCTGATCCAGATACTGGTCGTCCTATCTATATTGGTGATGGTATTATCCCACAAGTAGAAAGATTTGCTTCTAAGTATGCATTCGTTAAACTTACTATTGATGTATTCAATGTAGTGATTGCTACTATGAATGAAAAGGCTAAGAAGCCAACTGGTAACAAGTACATGTTCATCTGCAATGAAAGAATGTGGACTCTTATCCAAACAGTTCTTGGTGATTTCTTAGCTAAATACAAGACAGAAGGTACATATATCTATAGCAAACAAGCTAATGATTATATTAAGGTTGGTGCTACGTTCGATTCTTATGAATATGGTGGCAATCAAATTACCTTCAAGGTAGATAGAACATTCTCAAGAGAATATGGATTCCAGAAGGCTTATTGCTTATGTCTTGACCTAACAGCTGATGCTACAGAAGCTGAACCACCAATCTAGATGTTCACACTGAAGGGTGGTGATTTCATTACTAATAAGTACCTTGGTGTAGGTGGACGTAATGGTTTAAGTTCAGGTGAAGTTTCTTCTCCTGTTGCTGCTTCTAAAGTTATTAACTGGGGTTATTCTGGTGTTGGTGTATTTAATCCATACAGAAGCTTTATCCTTAGAGAAGTTTGATTCTTTAAATAATAATAGATAAGGGAAGAGGAGCTATAATCCTCCTCTTCCATATTTTTTATATAATTATTCAATGATAATATGAGTATGACAAAAGAAAACTACATAGTATTACGTAGTGTTTATGGTAAGGTAGGAATAAAATATTACATTCAACCGTGTAAAGATCCAAAAACTGGGAGATACCCCGACTGTGTAAAAGCAACTAATTCTTTAGGGGATTTAATTCTTACTGATGCCGAAAGAAATAGCGGTAAATATTTTATAAAAGAAGGAGAACAAATTATAGTTGAAGATGGAACTGTATTTAATCTTGATGATGAAATTTAGGCAGCTCAATGGGAAGCTATAAAATATTGTCCTCTTATTGCACCTGACAGATGGGCTAAGGATTCAAAAGGTGACTATCTTATAGATGGTACGATGGATTGGAAATCAAAAAGACCACGTTATGGTATAGCAGAACTTTATGTAGATAGACCTGGAGAAGAAACTAGACTAAGAGTTTCTAAAAAGAAGAAAGTATTACAAGCTTCAGATTTCATTATTAATGATGATAATGGAGTAGATGGAAGACTTACTATGGCTAAGATTCTAGGTAAGCGAATGTCAGGACAATCAGATGCTGATGTTGAAGATTATCTATTACAAATAGCTGAAAAGGATCCAGATAAAATTATTAAACTATACACAGGAGGAGATCTTACTTTACGTATTCTTCTTGTCGATGCTCGAGAAGCAGGAATCATCTTTGTTAGAGACAAGATGTATTGGTACAGTGACAAAATTCTTGGAGGAACAGATGATGCTGCTATTACATGGATGAAGAATCCTAAAAATAAAAAGATAGTAGAACTTATTAAAAAAGATACATATCCACACTTATACCCTGACGAAATAGATGAAGGTTAGGGAAAAGATAAGACAAAATAAACTATTAAAGTTTATACACAATGACGGCAAGACAAGTTTATGAAGCTGTTTTAATTGAACTTAATAAATCTCAGGCTCCAAATCTATTGCTTGAAGATTTTAATTACTTTTTTAATAAAGCTGTCGACTAGTATGTAAATAGAAGATATAACATCTATGATATTAACCAACAAACTACTGATGATGTAAGAGTGCTTAAATCAACTGTAACTTTAGAGGTTGATTCTAATAATAATGCTAATTATAAAACTGGAGTAGATGTTACAAAGAAGGGCTCACTTTATAATTCTATATATGAATTTGACCTTCCAACAGACTATTTACATCTTCTAAACTGTATCTGTGAATACAAGGTACTTAAGCCATTTAAGTGCTATGATGCAAATACATACGTACAATTTGCTGCAGAAAGACTGACTGCAGATAGTTGGTCTACTGTAATTAATAACGTTTATACACGTCCTACTTATAAGAGACCTTACTATTATTTACACAATGTAAATAGAGGTCTTCTAGAGACTCCAGTGGATGATAAATCAGACTATACTTCTCATTTTTATAGTGGAAAGAGTGGTTATTCTGAGCCAACTACTAATATTTCTCTTCCTACTGATCCTTATGGTCCTGATATTGCGACTATAGGTAAAGAATTTACAGATTCTGATACTTATGGAGAAAATGTAATTGATGGAACTAGCCATGAAATTAAGGATAAATTTGATAAGCCTTATGCTAATGATAAGAGTACTACTGGTGGTGTAAGCAGAGTTATAGACCTTAAATAGGGTAATTCAAGCGTTCAAGTCAATGCTGTAGAGAGAATAGGACAAATCCGTTATGGAAATCCAGGCAATGTACGTATTGAGATCAGATATGGTAAAGACAATTCTTTATTCTAGCTTGAGAGAGTTTATGTAGACTATATTAAAGCTCCACAACATATAAGACTATCCCAAGAGCAGTTAGATTTAACTGAGGATACCTCTCAAATGATGGAATTCCCAGATTACGTATGTCAAGAGATTATAAACGAGCTGGTACATTTAGTCATGGAAAACGGACGTGATGACAGACTAAATACTAATATTCCAGTTACACAAACTATTGCCAATCCAGCTCAGCAATAGGAGCAACCTCAAAGAAGAGGATAATAAATAAATGATAAAGTATGTTTCAATTTACAACAACTACTATCGTAAATAGTCTTAAAGACTATAACTTCCCTGCAAATGATCTTATTACTGAGATTAAAGAAGGTAACACTGTAAAGGGAATCCACATTAAGAGAGATTTTAATTTCTTAGCAGATAATGTAGAAGCTATTTATAAAAGAGCTGCTTCTGATCCAGTGATGGCTCAAGCAACTATCGATTTAACTGAAGTTACTGCACCTTCTGTAGATACAACTTTTAGAATTGCTATTTATATCAGACTTTCTGGTTGTCAAAATAGCTATTATGCTAATGACTTCGTATTTAAGGGAAAACCCTTCTATATTGAATTCCTTTGGAAGAATGGTGAAACAGCAGCTAATGTAGCTAAGAAAGTTGTAAAGATTGCTAAGAAGTATCAGCAAATGGTTTATGAATATCAATTACTTGCTATTTCAGAAGATGCTGGTGTTCTAACTATTGACGGTACAGATGAGTATCAAACTCTAACAAAAGTAGATTTTGAGAAATTCGATGAGAATAAGGGTCCTTGGCAAGAAGGTGGCCATGTTGGCGCATTTGAGGCTATTGACAGTATTGAAGACGAAGATGGAAGTATCGTTACTTTAGTACATCAAGCAAAACAAGGATTTGGTACTTATAGAAATATGATTAAAGATTACAGACTGCCTACTGCAGCAAATACAAGATGGAACAAAATCATACAAGACGAGATTCCAGTTGTAGGTGCAAAATATAATCAATATACTGTTGTTTATTGTGTAAACAGAGGTATTATGGGTGGAGATGCAGTTGGAGAAGTTGTTAAATCTAAGACAACTCATGTATTCTTTGTAAAACAAGATTTAGCTACTGAATTTGAAACTCAATTAGCTAAGATTGGTACTGTTACAGCAGTTACAGATTGATATTAATCTAATTTAAATAGGGCAGGGGCTATAATGCCCTTGCCCATTTTTTATTTATGCTCATAAAGAAACTTGCAGACGCTATATACAATGATGTTGTATCAGGTCTTCAGGGATACCATCACAATCCTTCTATTTCAATGGAATAGTTAGAAGATGATGTAGTTGATGAGCGTTTACAAGTCTTAAAAGAGTACTCTTTAAAAGGAACTCTTCCTATAAGAGACTTACTGACTGCTGTTAATTGTATTCCTGTAGACTGTAAAGACTTAGAAAGATGTAGATGCCGAGAAACTATAGGAACTACACCTACTGCACATTTTGAAATGCCATAGATATTTAATGACTATGGCTTACGTGCTATTGACTATATAGGTTCTATAGATAGGCAACTTCCATTTACTTTTTATACTTCTTCTTATTAGTGGAATTATTATCATAAGTATCGTAAGAGAGGTAAAAATAAACCTTTTGTTTATATTGATACAACCCCAAATGAAAATGGAATGTACGATGCCTATATATTTAATGCTCCTATGATTAAATAGGTATCTGTAGTAGCTATATTTAAAGATCCTAGATAGTTAGAAAATTATGCTTGTTGCTCTGATCTAGATGATGATAACTTCTCATTTTTAAATAATGAAATAAAAAGAAGACTTACAGAAAAGAAGTTACGTTATTATAGATAGTTAGCGATGCAACCGGCACCTAATGACCAAACATATAAACCCTAATGGAAAAATTTGGATATGCTATGTTCTTAGCTAATTAGCTCTATGATTTAGAGTTACTTCCTGATGATTTTGAAGAAATAGGTTTAGTTGCTTGGAATATGATCGGGAATAAAAAGCAAAGATTATATAGATATTGTACAGATATAAATTGTTCATCTAATACAGTAGAACTTCCTTGTAATTGTGATGAAATAGAAGCAATTACATATGGATTTGAAGATTGGAATTTTGTTTCTAACTTTTATCCAAATGGAGATTCCTATTCTTCTTGGGTGGAAGACTATATAGAATCAAGGAAAGCTTTTGAGAATCCTTTATATCTAAGCGGGAGATTTGTACGTTATGAAAGAGTAGGAAATACACTATATTTAGATGGTAAATATAAAGGAAAGATATTCATACTTTATAGAGGAACTATATTAGATGAAGATGGACTTCCAGAATTAACTGAAGAAGAAGCTAATGCTATTGCAGCTTTTTGTGCTTATGCTATGAAATTTAAAGAAGCTATAAGAACAAATAATAAAGCAACAATGGAAATAGCTAGCATATTAGAACGTAAATGGAGAACTCTATGCTCATAGGCAAGACTTCCTAAGCATATTTCTCAAAATGAATGGAATGATATTCTAGATGCTAAAGTTAATTGGAATAGAAAAATTTATAATAAATCTTATAAACCTTTAAAATAATGTATTAGAAAGCAATGCCTGCCGGTAGTGCAGGATATATAGCACCTTCCTATGGAATGGAAGCAGTATTAAAGCCAGCTGTAAATAATAACAATACATCTGTAACTCCAGATCCAATAACTCCAGATCCAGAAACTCCTGTATTTACTCCAGTTGTATATGCATTCGAATCTTATGATTCTACTGGTACAACTAAATATGCTACTGGTACTGTGGAGACAACTGATACTGTAACAGATGGAAAGACTATGGTTAAGGTTTTAACTAATGTAGCAGAACCCGGAGTTCCAGGAACTGATAGTTGGGTTGGTCTTTATTTCTTTGTAAATAGTAATGCTCTTGTAAATAGTAATAATCTATATGTACTATATGATGTAAATGGAGATAATACTGGAGTAAAAGTTAAAATTAGTACAGCAGAATGAACTACGCCACAGGTTACGCCTTTAATACGGATGAATTATTCGAAAACTTTCCATATGATAAATTATTAGTAACCTGTTCTGATTGTAATATTGTTAATGGTGATTACCATAAAGATAAGTTAGTGAAGCGCGTATTTAAGGACGCGCTTCTACTAATACTTAATGATATTATAGAAAACAATGTAACATTTTAGTTACCGACTGGAAGTAGACGCTCAGAAATACATGTCAACAACTATGAAGGAAAAGCATTTGAAGAAGCACGTAAGGCTGGTAAATGGTTAGATGTTGATTTCTTGGCTTCTAATTTTACAGGTAATTAGTTAGTATTAGAAATGTATGGAAAGAATAATGGAATTAGACGAAGAAAGCCTATATATGTAAGTAAACGTCTTAAAGATAAGCTTACTGAAAATACGAACAATGGAAAAAGATACTGCTAATGGAACTAAAAACTATTAATGACTATTATGAGGATATACATAAACTTTGGCCCCGTCTTCCAGAAAAGGATATAATGAGAATTTTAAATTTTGGATTTAAATCGTTATATTTACATAATAGTTATGGAGGTGACACACTTATAAAAGACGGAGATTTTCTATGTTATATAGGATACTTACGTAATAATTCAATATAGCATTTTAAGTATTATATAAAAAAGCTAGCTATAAAGATACGTGTTCTTTATAAACGTAGAAAAGTTAAATGGGATGGCTATTATTATTTTGCTCTTACTAATCCTCAGATAGAAAACTATCTAAAATAGAAGAAAAGTAGAGGCCGTCCTAGAAAATGGTTTGATTATGGACAAGTTATGCTTTATAAAATAAAAGAAGAATGTGAAATAAAGGAGTATAACTGTAGATATATATTTAGAGTCCCTTATAAAAGTGATATAGGGATGACATCATTATAGAGAGAATTTCATAATGGGGAAGCAGAGCTTATCTAGATTAGAGAACCTCTAAAGTTTGAAGATATATTAGTAACTAATCATAAATATGATATATTAAATGAAAAAAGAAACGGTTAATACTTTTGAGGGAGGAATGATTAGGGACTTACATCCGTTAACTACTCCTCCTAGTATATTAACAGACGCTTTAAATGCTACGTTTTTAACATATAATGGTAATGAGCGTATGTTATAGAATGATATGGGTAATGAAAAGGTAGGAACAGCATATCTAGCTAGTGGATATGTTCCTGTCGGAATGAAAGAACATGGAGGAATAGTATACGTAGCTGCATATAATCCTTCTACAGGATGTGGACAAATAGGATCTTTTCCATCTCCATAGCAATTATGGGAAGGTGATCCAGCTTGGACTGTTAATTCTCCTCCAGGCATAGAAGGAAGTGTTTCTATAAGTCTGAGTAGTATGTACTCTGGAGATCTCATAATAGAAGAAATTCAAAAGCAAGAACTATTTAGATGTGGAAATAATTTAAAAGAAGCTAGAGAATTTCATCCAGGAGATAGATACGTTCTAAAGTGTGATGTTTCTGCTATAGATACTTATGTAAAAAATGGGGCTCTTACATTACAACTGGGGGTTATAAAGAATGATGGAGGTATAGAAATAATAAAAGAATACAGTAGGGAAAATCCTATATCCATATTTACAACCACAAATTTAAATCCTAGTGATGCTTTAGTTCAGAAATAGTATGATGTATTTCATGCTTCATCATCTGGAAAGATGATATTAATAGTAATCATCAATACTATTGATTCTTTTAATCTTAATAGAACTTATAAATTGGTAGATGCAGACAATGGTAAGGTTCAAATAGCTGTTGAATTAACTGGGGAAGGAACTATTAATGAAAAAACTATAAGTACCATCAGTAATACTATTAGTGATAATGAAAGAGAAAATTTAAAATTATATATAGATAGTGATCATAAGGAAGAGCCTAGATATACTATTTATAGTCCAAAATATGATCCAAATAATACTTCACCTAACTTATAGAGATCACCTGTCTATACTATATATCCTTCTCTACCATATGGTGGTATTAAACGTATGATGAGAAAAGTATGTATAGACTTTGACAAAATACGTAAAAACCAGGATGATTTTAATGAATGGAGATTCTTTGTAGCAAAGGATTATATAAAAATTGGTTGGGCATATGAGTTTTACAATTTAGATGAATCTAAAAAACTCATATCTATAACTATGAAGTTCTATGATTTTAAGAATCCTGAAGCAGAAGAGCCTGACGATACAATAACATTTTATAAGGATTATTTCAGTGGAAACTTTGAAGATTATATAAGATTTGCTGAGCATACAAAGATAAAATGGAAACATATTTATATGGTTGAAATTATAAAGAATGTTTAGAATGAGTAGAATGGAGAAATTAATAGTGAAACTGTTACATGGAAAATGTTATATGTGAGTCCTTATTATAATAAATTATTTAATAGTATTTATGATACTTAGGACTTTACAAGTAATGAGAACTGGCCTTATCCTGTACAATATGAAACCCCTTAGAGTCAAAATGCTACTATTAGTTTACAAGAGAACCTTGATTATAAAGTAGTATCATAGAAAGCACAAGTAAAGGGACCTGTTGGAGATTATGCTCCAAGTAATCCTATAAAGACAACCCAACTAAGTAAAAATATGTATACCTATAGAACTGATACCGTTCCGTAGGGAATTGACAATCACGATCCTGATTTTACCACTAAACTAATAAATGAATACGAAGCAACAATTACTATAAATGGAGATTTAACCTATAATGATGATATTATAGGAACTCCGGATCCAAACTTAATAAATAATTTACTGAACACATATGATGTTGAAAGTATTACTCTTGAAAAAGAAAACAATGTAATTTGGGAGAATACTACTGATATTCATAATCTAGCAGATATAGATGAAGCTACTACTGCTGGAACTACTGACTTAAGCGAAAAGGAGTTGGAGGTTAAGGACAACACGTTAACAGCTACTAAATTAAAAGCTATAGACACTAGATATATATAGGGAAAATGCTCTAATTTAAAAACAACTCCATATAAGTCTGTTGGATTTAAACCTTTCTATTCTCCTGATTTATCTTATGAAGATAAAATGAAGATAGCTCCATTTTGGAATTCCAAGGAAGGGCTTCTTGTAATAAGTGGAGAGGAGAACAGTGGTGGTTTTAAATATAATTCTACATACTATGATGGTGGTAATATAGTAGCTGGTGCTGATACTGGAGTAAATAGAGATAATAGTGGACTTACAGCTGCAAATCAAAGAATGGGTAATCCTACAGTGAATATATTTGCTTGTAGTGCCAGTGAAGCATAGGATGGTTCATTAGGCCTTAAAACTAGCCATGCTTAGAGTCCAACTTGGAAACGTTGGTAGGAATTTAAAGGATGGACATGTAGTGATAACGCTGCAGAAATCGATAATAAGGATAACTGGGCAGCTGCTGTATGGAAATTTACGGATGGAAATTGCCGTCTAGTTAACTTATTCTGCCAGCGTACTTGGCCTTTAAATGGAGAGTCTTGGACATCATCAAATTATCCTGGAAATGGACCATCAAATTTAAATAGCCCTGAGGTAAGATGCAGAATTGATAGAATATTACGTTGTGTAATGAGTCAATTATTTATAGCTAAAAGTGTTACTAAGAGTGCTTCCTATGTTACTACAGATCCAAATGTATATAGGTATTAGTCAGGAAATTCTAAGCTTAAAATAAAACTAAAGAAGAAAGCTAATGCTTAGGATGTATCTTTAAAAGATATAATGTATGTATATGATATAGAAGGAGTATAGGATCTAACCGGGCTTAAGTTATCTAAATTAGCAGAAAGTTGGAATATTAATACTAATGAAAACACTATAGAAGTAAATGGTACTAAATATAAAAATTTTATAAATCTTATACCTCAATTAGATGTTATGGCTCCAGATTTAAAAGATGAATTAACTATAGATATTGATGCTGATTTTGGTATAAATAGTATACTTACATATTATCTTGGATTAGACTATGCACCAGAAGAAAATTCTATAAGTGATATTGGAAAAATAAAAGTACCTAATTATATACAATAGTATAACAATATTAAGAACTATTGTAAAAATGGAAACTTAGAGGCTTCTACAGATGGAACTGTGGTATGGACAGAAGATCTTCCAGAGTAGTATCTAACAGAACCTCTAACAGGATAGGGATATTCAGGAGCTGTATTTTTACTTAATTGGTGGTAGAGATATGATGGTCAGAATTATCAAGATTAGTTACTATGTTTACCATATTTTGGAAGTACTTTTATAACCACAGCAGAATATGAAGGTTGGACATAGCTTTCTAATGAGGAAGATAATACAATACTTGCTAAGTATCCGGGAGAGTATATATCTACTAAATGGGTAGAAAATAATAACCATGATGGTCCTGATATATATGTTAAAACACTGTATATAAACTATCATAGCCTAATAAGTAATTAATTATGTAGACACTAAGTGGGATAACTATTAGTATGGGATAGGCTATATAGTAGCTTTCTCAAAAGGGAAATATAGTTTATGAATATAATCCCTTTAAGAATTATAGAATGGACTCATCTACCTCTGATGGGTTACCACCTTATTCTTTACTAGATTTAGATACAGAAGATTTAAAATTTGATTTAAATCATCCAGTAGATATGGCTATATAGCCATCATATGATGGGTCGGTTAATATCATCTTAAACGATGGTATTAACTAGCCTCGTATGATTAATAGTAGATTTTCTCTAACAGGAAAGGATACTTATTAGATAGTAGACAGAAATGGAGATAATGATACAAACTTGTATGATCACGAATCCTTTGACACTGATATATCACTATATAAAAAGGCTACTACAATAGCTAAAGTAAACTTTATTGGAGAGTCAAGCGGAGGAAATCTTCCAGTTGGAAATTATCACTTTTACTTTAAACTTGCAGACTCTGATGGTAATGAAACTGACTTTATAGGAGAATCTGGACTGGTTACTTGCTATATAGGAAACTTAAATGATCCTTAGTCTATATAGGGAGGAATCAGAGATTAGAGTAGCTTTAAGGCAGTACATTTTAAACTTAGTAACTTAGATGCTTCTTATGATCACGTTGTTACTTACTATACTAGATATACATCAGATAATCTAGCTAATAAGACAACCGAAGCCTTTAAAATACTTAAGGACTTTCCAATATATAGTAGGAAGTGTGATGTACGTATAAATGGTTATGAAGAAAAGTTAGAAGTAAGTATTAATGATATAAATACATAGTACAATTTAATACAATCAGCAAATACTCAAGAAATAGCACAAAATATGCTGTTTATGGGTAATGTAAATAAGTTAGAAATTCCTTATAAAGAACTTGCTGATCTATCATTAAGATTCTATCCAACGACTTATCAAAGTGATGACATAGGATTTGTCAATCAATAGTATAAAGATCCTACAGGAAAATTTGAGTATTATAATGTACAAAATATCTATAATAAACTTGGATATTGGGATGATGAAATATATCGCTTTGGAATAGTATATATATTAAATGATTATTCTTTATCTTCTGTATTTAATATTAGAGGTAGAAATATTATAGACCAAAATTTAGATAATAATACTAAATTTAATGTATATTAGGGAGGCTCAAATAATATAAGAAATTATATACCTATAGATAGATAGTCCTTTGCTATTGATATAGATAATAACTGTAAAGGTGTTGGAAGAATTCAAGCAGAATCTCCACAAATCTAGAATGGGAAAGTATTACCTATAGGAATAAAAATAGAGGCTAATGACTGGACTAACTTATATGGAGAACTTAAAAAATATGTTGTAGGTTTTTTCTTTGTTCGTCAAAAAAGAGTTGCAACTACTTTATGTTAGGCAGTTTCCATAGGACTTGAAGGTACAAGTCATTTACCTACAGTCCCTGTAAAAGATACTACATAGAATAATAAGACTGGTTATTTAATGGAAAGTTTCCTTAATAAGGATAAATTACTTATTCATGATTTTAATGGAAGAAAAGTAATTATAGCTCCAGACTCAGGAATAAAAGAATGTAGAGCTGCTATTTGTCCTGAGTTTGAACTTAATTCGGGATTTTATAATCAATTCTTTACTGGAGGGGAGTTTAAGACTAAAATAAGTAGTAGTAATCTTACAAATAATTATTGCGACTTAAATGGCACTCATTTATATAATTTAAGTTACGGTAACAGTGCATCCTCTGATAGAGGTCAAACAAGAGACTTTAGAATAGTGTCTTTGTAGGATAGTCAAGCCCTAGCTAAAAATAAAAATGAATTATATTCTGCATTAGCTGGAACTGCAGAGGAAGTATTTAGAGTATCATACTATAAATACAAGAATCCATCTAAGAATGCAACTAATTTGTTAAGAGGAGCTTATGGTCCATATCTAGGTTTAGAAGGGCATGAAAGTTTTCCAAGTCCAATGACTCTGTTTGATATTAAAATTCCTAATTATAGTGAAGGAAGTATGAACGAGTATTTCCAAATACGATATTAGGATAGTTCTCCATTTGAACCTATATCAGAAAGACTTGAATTAGAAGAGTTTACTAAAAATAAAATATGCTATAGAGGAGATTGCTTCATTGGTAACTTTACTCATCGTATGGTGAGAAACTTTGCAGATCCATCTGCTCCATATAATGATGATATTATAAATTCAAAGATATGGGCGGAGGAAATGAATCTTGAAGATTCTGATACATATAATAAAGTTAACAGAGGAGATGTAAATGCTGTTAAAATGGGACATTGGATTACAGTTAAAGTTTGTAGTAATACAAATTTATCATTAAGAAGTGTGGATCATTCTTTTGCTTCTGAAGAAGGTATTACTAACAAACCTCGTGCTTTTTATCCTTTATATGCTATGAATACATCAGGCGAAAATAAAGTTCCAGAATCTGGAGTTTATAATGATGGTTATAGCACTACTATTTCTTCTAAATATAACTATGAAATGCCTGACGTACCTGCTATTAAAAATACATTTGTAACTAGAATAATGTATTCAGTAGTAGCTACTAACGATGCCTTTAGAAATGGATTTAGGGTATTTGATTTAACAAGTTATAGAGACTACACTCTTACATATGGAGCTTTAACAAGACTTGTTGAACTAAAAGGAAGTTTACTTGCTGTTTTCGAACACGGAGTTTGCTTAATTCCAGTTAATGAAAGGGCAATTGCAGGAAGAGGTGCTGGCGGAAATGTATTTATAAATACCTCTAGTGTACTTCCGGAGAACCCCTTAGTGCTTAGTGATATGTTCGGTACTTAGTGGCCGGAAAGTGTCATAAAGACTCCATATTATGTATATGGTGTGGATACAGTAGGTAAGAAGATTTGGAGAACAAATGGGCAAGATTTTACAGTTATTTCCGACTTTAGAGTTGAAAAGTTTCTTATTGATAATATCTCTTTAACTGAGTTTGAAAAAACTCCTATTATAGGACTTAAGAATGTAAAAAGTCACTATAATGCCTTTAAGAGTGATGTGATGTTTACATTCTATGATGATATTAATGTAATAGAAGAGTAGGTTTGGAACCTTTGTTTTAATGAACTTTAGCAACAATTCACTACCTTCTATTCTTGGGTTCCATCATACTCAGCTAATGTAGATAATATTTTCTTTAGTTTCGATAGAACAACATCTAAAATTATAGCTAAGTCTACTTCTTATTATGCAGATATAGTTTTGGAAAATGGAAATCAATTAAAGGTTAATAGAGATGGTAATTATGAATTTGAACCATATAATGAGAATGGAAATAGTGGTAAATACTATAATATATAGAATGGATGGCTAAATCTAACAACTGCCGGAACTGCATTACTTAATTCCCTTGGATATTTAACTTTAGGGGTTAAAGCAACAATGGTACAAACTAGTGTTCCAACTGAAGAAATAGAATCAAAAATAGTTGGAGGAGTTATCTATGGTACTGTTGTTATTTGTACAAATACGTACTTATCAAGTCTAAAAACAAATTTCTGGAAACATGGACAAGCAGGACTTATGAAGCATGAAAAGATAAAACCATGTTTCTGGTATGGTAAATAGCATCCATTTGAATTTGAATTTGTTGTAATGGACTAGCCAGGTGTACATAAAATATTTAATAATCTACAAATTATAAGTAATAAAGCGCAGCCAGAATCATTCCATTTTGAAGTAGTTGGAGAAACATATGATTGGGCATATGATAAATTAAATATGTATTGTCGTTAGGAAGCAACAAAGTAGTTATTTCAAAGATTAGGATCTAACATTAAATATAATCCTAATTATAAAGACCTAACTCCTAAACAACAAAAGATTATTGGATCTACATATAATATGAAATCTACTTATTTTCCTTTATATTATAAACGTGTAGATACAATAGACGATATATATGATTCATATACTAAAATGTAGTAGTCTGGTGAGTACTCTAATACTAAACCACCTAGGGATTACTCACATTTATCTGGATCAGAAATTATATATGATCCTCAGCTAAATGAATTTAGAGTATGGACACATATAGGATGCTGTCCTATAAATGGATATTATGATAAGGAGATATCTTTAGCCGATTATAATTATATAGTAGCTCATTTTGCTCCAA
>Ga0247611_10005566_pt1 | contig 16589 bp, 14 predicted proteins | sample 177DNAGHGhighgp2_FD_192422 | JGI IMG/M metagenome (GOLD analysis project Ga0247611, IMG submission 192422) | Sheep rumen microbial communities from Palmerston North, Manawatu-Wanganui, New Zealand - 1770 DNA GHGhigh gp2 | ecosystem: Host-associated > Mammals > Digestive system > Stomach > Rumen... | reverse complement strand
CGCACCTGAAACGCACGCGTCTACCAATTCCGCCATCTGGGCAAAAAAAAAGAGCGGAAAACGAGACTCGAACTCGCGACCCCGACCTTGGCAAGGTCGTGCTCTACCAACTGAGCTATTTCCGCAACTTTTTAATCTATAAAAGTAAGATCAAACGCCCTCTTAACCGAAAGCGGGTGCAAAAGTACTGCTTTTTTTTGAATTGACCAAATTTTTTTGAAAAAAAATGCAAAAAAAGTGCATTTTCTTTGAATATGTGGATTATTTTTTGTAAATTTGCAGCCTAAATTGAGTAAATATGCGAAAAATCGGAATCTTTGCACTCCTATTTATTGTATTGAGTGCGCACGCACAAATAAGCAGCATCTTGGGCGACTGGAAGACCGTTGATGACAAAACGGGTGAGAAACGTTCGGTGGTAACGATCTACAAAGGTTCGGACGGGCTCTATTACGGCAAGATCAGCAAGATGCTGATGTACACGGATCTGGATCTGAAATGCGACCAATGCAAGGACGAGGACCACAATAAGCCGATCGTGGGATTAGTGATCATCCGCGGCATGAAAGCGGAGAATGGCGAACTGGTAGGCGGTAAGGTGCTGGATCCGGAGAGCGGTAAGTTCTATTACGGCAAGATCTACCTGAAGAACGGCAAACTGGTTCTTCGCGGATCGTTGGACAAACTCGGATTTTTAGGACGTAATCAAGAGTGGATACGATGAAACTGGTTTTTGCAAGCAATAATGCGCATAAGTTAGAGGAAGTGCGGCGGATCATGCCGTCGGGCATTGAGGTGCTAAGTCTGAGCGATATCGGTTTTGAGGCGGATATCGAAGAGACGGGTACGACGCTGGAGGAGAATAGCCTGATAAAGGCTGAAGCCGTTTATCATTGGATATTGGACAATGGACATTGGACATTGGACGGTGTGTTTGCAGATGATACGGGATTGGAAATCGATGCCTTAGGCGGCAAACCGGGTGTTTATACGGCGCGTTGGGCTGGTGAGCCTGCAGCGAACAGGAAGAAAGCGTTGAGTGAGTTAGCCGGCAGAACCGACAGAGGCGCACAGTTTAGGACGGTCATTACGTTGATAAAGGTTAACGGTGAACGGTTAGCGGTGAGCGGAATTGTACGGGGACGAATCGCAGAAGAGGAATACGGGCACGGAGGCTTCGGGTATGATCCGGTGTTTATTCCGGAAGGCTACGACAAGACCTTCGGGGAGTTACCGGCAGAGATAAAAAACAGCATCAGTCACAGAAGTAGAGCTCTTGCAGAGCTCGTTAAAGCGTTAAATTGTTAAGATGGTTAGATTTCGAATTATAGCCGTTCTTGTCCTTTGCTCTTTGTTCCATCTATGGGGCAAGGCAGAGGTATGGCGAACGCATTTTGCGTACAACAACGTCACGCAGATTGCCTTGACGCCCGACCTGGTATATGCGGTGTCAGACGGTAGTTTGTACAGCGTGGAAAAGCAAAGCGAGCACATCCAGGTCTATAACCGTCAGTCGGGACTGCACGAGACGGGTATCACCTGTATCCATTACGATGCCGTAGGGTCTCAGTTGATCATTGCCTACGGGAACGGAAAGATTGATATCTTAGGCGCGAACGGCGTGCGTTATATCGGGGAGTTGTACGAGAAAGACATGACGCAACGCAAGACGATCTATAACGTGACGTTGAAAGGTCGAAAGGCTTATTTATCCACGCATTACGGCATCCAGACCTTGGACTTGAGGGAGTACAAGTTGGTGGATAGTTACTGGTTACTCCCTGGCGGTTTGGAGAAACCGGTGAAGGATGTGAAACTGACGAACGACAGTATTTACGCTTTCACGGACGACCTGTTATACTGCGCCTCGTTACTCGATCCGTTGTCAGACTATCATTACTGGAAATCCGAGCCCTTAGGTCGTGTCTCGCGCGACACGGATAAGGGCGTGCATTACCATGACGGTACAGACGATTGGTATGCGGGTACGTCGGAAGGTATTATCCGCGTGACACCAAATGGCCGTTTGACGTACAAGCCGCAGGGACCGCTGGTGAACACGCCTTATCAGATGAGCGCCTACAACGGGATGCTGTATATCGTGCCGGGTGGTCGCTGGGACGTGCAATACAGAAGGCCCGCTTGTTTAATGCGTTACGACGGGACTTCGTGGATGAACATCCCGCAAAGCGCTATTCACACGACCACCGGAGTGGCAGCTACCGATTTCATGAACATCGCCATCGATCCGAACGACCGCTATCATTGTTATGTAACGGCCTACGGCACCGGTGTGTATGAGTTCCGCAACAACACCCAACTGAATTACTTCATTGCGGGAGGCGACAATAACAGCCTCATCACAACATCCACTAATCCAGCCAGTTACACGCGCACCGATTGCGGTGTGTACGACCAAGACGGTCGCGCATGGATAGCGCAAGCGGGAGATATCGGCAGTGTGCATTGTATCGATCAGGATGGTGTATGGCACGCGATCCCGTTAGAGGACAGCCAAGAGAATGCAGCTTTGTACACCCCCGCCGGTTTGATTATCGACTGGAGAAATCAGTATAAATGGGTAGCCAGTGCGCGGTATAACACGTTCCTCCTTCTGCTGGACGACAAAGGCACCTACGACACAGCTGATGACCGTATCAAAACGCGTAAAGAATGGACGAGACAGGACGGTCAAGCCTTCCAACCGGAGTATATCTATGCCACGTTACAAGACCGTAAGGGCAATGTATGGATCTGTACGGAGCAAGGAGCGGCGTATATAGCGGCACGGACGGATTTCTTCCAGTCCGATGCGATTGTTCAACCGGATATTATTGAGAACGGAGAAGCCATACTGAGCACACAACAGATTACGTCTATTGTCCAAGATAAGCTTGGTCAGATCTGGCTGGGTACGCTCAATATGGGCGTGTATGTGCTCAATGAAGGAGCGACAGAGATCACGGCTCATTACACATCCGACAACACGGCCATGCCGTCCAACGGTATCTTGTCTATGGCTTACGACATACAAACCGACCGTGTTTATATCGGCACTTCGGACGGTTTGGTGGAATACGATCCGCAAGGTTCCGAAAGCGGTAGCAAGAATTCCGATGATGCCATCGAAGATGATTTACTGCCCGGCCGAATCTTGCAATGGACGCCCCATCCTTCCTATTACGATCCGCAAGAAATCGTTCTGACAAAAGATGCCGTTTTTGTCAAAGCAGATGGCAGCCTGTTCAGTGTGGACCGGACGGATGGAAGCATCAGTTATTGGAACAAATCGACAGGATTAAGCGGGTCTACGGTAGCACATATTGCGTACGACCAGCATGTAGGCAAGTTGATTATTGCCTATGAGAACGGTCAGATTGATTTATTGAATGACAAAGGGGAGATCACTCCGATGCCGGATGTGGCAATGAAAGCGGGTTCGATGGCGGTAACGATCAACGGCATCGGTATCGGTCAGAGCCATTCGTATCTGGCGATGGATTTCGGTATTTTAGTCCTCAACACGAAGAAAGCGGAAATCAGCGACACCTATTATATCGGCGATGAAGCCTCCGCGATTGCGATTCAGCACGTGATAGAAACAGCGGATTCGCTATATGCGTTCTCTTTTGACCGCTTATACAAAGCATCGTTAAAAGACAATCTGGTGGATTATACCTACTGGCAACACGACACCATTCCGTGCGAGGTGGTCAAACAAGTAGCGGTACACAAGGGTGCCATCTATGCACTCTTTGCGGATTCGCTTTTATACCGTCGCGAAGGTATCGATTGGAAGCAAGTGCTGCCCGACAAGCTGAACTGGATCCATTCGAGCAACGGGCTGTTATTGTGTTATCAGCAAGAAGGGTACGTGTTTGCCCAATTAACGGAAGACAATCGCTTACAACTTATTGACAGTAACTACCAACTTCGAGATGCTGTCTATATAGACGGTCAGTATTGGTCGGGAGTTCCTGAACGCGGTTTGTATCTGCTTTGGAACGGTGTCCGCTATTATTACAAGCCGGACGGACCGATGAGTAATTTCGGTTATCGATTGTATACAGCGCACGATCAGTTGTACGTCGCTCCGGGTGGTCGATGGGATGTACAGTATAACCGAATCGGCAATTTGAGTGTGTACAATGGTCTTAACTGGAAGCATCTTCCCCGTTGGGAGACCTTAGCCAACACGGGGCACGACATGCGCGATGCGGTCAGTTATGCCGTAGATCCGACAGATGGCGGTCATTTCTTTGTGACCACCTACGGAACGGGCGTGTATGAGTTTAAGGATTATAAAGCGGTTCAGCATTATGACAGCGAGAACAGTACCTTACGCCAAACGAGTCCCAACGCGGATGTGCTGCGCTATACCCGAACGGACGGTACGTTGATAGACGAGCAAGGTAACTTATGGGTTTTGAATGCCACGTCTATCGGTTCGCCTGTTAATATCCGCACGCCGAACGGTCAATGGCGCGGGCTTACGCTATACAGTCAAGGGCAACGTTTGGAATTGACTACTCCGGGTGAGATTCTCGTCGATCGTCGTTCCTCTCAACGCAAATGGTTCTCCGACCAGCAGTTCTCAACCGGTGTGATTCTATTGGATGACGGCGGTACGCCGCTGAATGCCAGTGACGATCGCTGCCTGAAGCGGAACACGTTCATCGATCAGAACGGCACTCTTCTGACGCCGACTACGATTCGTTGTATGGCACAAGACAATAAGAATCGCCTCTGGATAGGTACGGATAAGGGTATTTTGATCATTCCGGAAGAGGTAGATTTCTTCACATCCAACCTCTGTAATCGTATTATCATCCCGCGCAACGACGGTACGGGATTAGGCGATTACCTGTTAGGCGACGAGCAGATCAACTGCATCGAGGTGGATGGCGGAAACCGGATCTGGATCGGTACCAACAGTTCGGGCCTGTACCTGATGGAAGATGACACGATCACGGTAGCGCATTTCACGGAGACAAACAGCATGCTGCCTTCCAACAGCGTGCAATCGGTAGCAATCATGCCGAAGACAGGAGAGATCTTCGCCGGTACGGACAGAGGTATTGCCTCGTATATGAGCGATGCGAGTGAGGCGCAAGAGGACATGAGCGGTGCGTACGCATTCCCGAACCCGGTACGTCCTGACTACGGCGGATACATCAGCATCACGGGCTTGATGGAGAACTCGGAAGTGAACATCGTGGATGCCGGTGGTAATCTGGTTTGCAAGACACGGAGTAACGGCGGAACGGCGATCTGGGACGGAAAAGATGCCTACGGACGTCGGGCGAAAGCAGGTGTTTATACGGCGTTGTGCAATGCCGTAGGAGGTCACGCGGCAATAAAGATATTGTTTGTTCGCAGATGAGATGGGTGAATTGGAAATATCTGCTTTGGTTGGTTGTTGCGACCCTCTGGACGGCGGTTTGTTTATTGCGCCGGACTTTATCGACAACCCTGTAAACAGTCTGCGTTCGCTCTGCACGGTGCTCGGTTTTATCGGAGCATGCAGCATCGCGGCTTTCCTGCTTCTTTATGTCATCGGAGCTAACCGATACGTGACGGCAGTTGTGTTGCCGGTATGGGCTGTTCTGGGTGCTGCACTCGCTTTTTACCGCGTAGGTTATCACGTCACTTTCACGCCGATGATTATCGACGTCACCTTGCACACAAACCCGGAGGAAGCGATGGGCGTTATTTCTTGGCAACTGATCGCTTGGGTAGTGCTGCATCTGGTGATATGCGGGGTGTTGATCTGGTGGCGCTGGACAAGAATCAATGTAAATAGGTCTTGGGCCCACATGATCGTAGGTCTTCTCTTATTCACCGCTTATGTGAACGCCAAATATAGTTTGACAAGTATCGTGCTCAACCAGCGTTTCCCATGTAATATCGGTTATCACAGCTATAGCTATTTCGTCAGTTTCCAACGGGAACCGGAAACACGTGTCGTGCCGAATTACGAAATAAAAGATCAGGCTGATTCGCTCACCGTGGTGTTCGTTTTAGGAGAGGCGACTCGTGCCGATCACTTGCAGCTCAACGGCTATGAGCGTGAGACAACGCCGCTGTTGGCGGAACGTAGGAACGTGGTCTCTTTGCCGCATATCTTCAGCGAACAGACCTTCACGGACGCGTGTCTTCCGTACATCCTGACGCGGGCAGACAGTGTGCACACGGAATACCAGTATAACGAATGTTCATTCATTCGTATCTTGGGTGAGGCCGGTTTCACTACGGCTTGGTTATCCAATCAGGATAAGGGTAAGCCCTATGCTTCTTTCATTTCGGAGTCGGACACGGTGGTGTTTGTGAATGCCGGTAAGTCTATTTATGTCTATTCGCAGTGGTTGGATGAGGCCCTATTAGGTGCTTTGGACAGCGTGTACCAACCTCGTCCTGCGCGTGCTTTCTACGTGCTCCATACCGTAGGAAGTCACTGGTACTACAACTCCCATTGTCCGGAAGCGCTGCAACGTTTTCAACCCACGACCACCAACCGAGTGGTTACCAACAACAGTATAGAGCAACTCACCAACTCCTACGATAACACCGTACTGTATCTCGATTATTTTCTGGATTCTGTCATCCATAGTGTAGAGGATCAATGTGCGTTGGTGTTGTTTCAATCGGATCATGGAGAGGCCTTAGGCGAAGAGGGTTGTTACTTGCACGGACATGAGATACCGGGTGTGCAAAATCCGGCGTGTGTTGTATGGTACTCCGACAAGTACGCCGCTCTGTATCCGGACAAAATAAAAGCGCTCGTCGCTAATAAGGACAAGCGCTATCGTACGGATTATCTATTCTACTCTCTTCTATTCGCCGCCGGCATAGAAGCGGAGGGAGACAGTACTGCTTACAATATTTTCCGTTAACCCTTGATGAGTTTCATGAACTCTTCGCGGGTCTTGGCTTGATTGAAGACACCGGTGAAGTCGGAAGTGACGGTCATGGCATGTTGCTTCTGGACACCTCGCATCTGCATGCAGAGGTGTTCGGCTTCGATGACGACCATAACGCCGAGCGGATCCAGGGTGTTCTGGATACAATCCTTGATTTGGGTCGTGAGACGTTCCTGCACTTGGAGACGACGGGCATAGACATCGACCACGCGGGCGATCTTGCTCAGGCCTGTTATTCGTCCGTTGGGGATATAAGCCACATGTACCTTGCCGAAGAAAGGCAGCATGTGGTGTTCGCACAGGGAGTAAAAATCGATATCTTTGACCACTACCATCTGGCGATAGTCCTCTTCGAAGAGGGCGGAACGCAGAATGGCTTCGGGGTCCTCGTGATAGCCTTTGGTAAGAAATTGGATGGCATTGCCTACGCGGTGCGGGGTCTTCTTGAGTCCTTCGCGCTGCGGGTCTTCTCCGATTTGGATAAGGGTTGCCTCCACCGCTTTCTCAATCGCGGCTGTTATTTCGGGATTGCTATGGAATTCTTGCAGGTCCATTATTGCATTACTTGAATTTTATCGCGCACAATATAGGTATCACCCATCAGGTGGGGATAGAGTGCAACGAACTGTTTCTTATAGTCACGAGCCTCGTCGTACGTACGGAAATCACCGATACGCACTTTCCAGAACGGCGGCAGGTACTGCACGTAGATGGTCTGGTTGACCGCATCGCGCAGTTCCTGTTCCAAATCCAGTGCCTCCGATTTTGCGGTCTGCTGTTGGTTGGAGGAATATATCTGCACGCGATAACCGTCCATTTCAACCAGTTCATGCTTGCCGTTAACGGCCTCGTCGAGCAGCATGACCATCGCCGAGTCCTGGACGACTTGCACGCCCGGGAACAGGTTCACTACCACAATAAATATCGCTAAAAATATTTTCATATCCGTTATTAATATCTAAACGACGAACCACCGACGAACTCACGCAAGAAGGATGTAGGCGGAATCTCTTTCTCCGGAATCGGAATGAAGTACTGCAAGAACTTCAGTAAGCGGTGGGCTTCCGTATATTCCTCGCAGAACTTAGGCACCTCCGAAAGAATCGGTTCGGCATGGCGTTTGAGCACCGCGAACTCGAAGATCAGCGCGGAGTTGAACATCACATCGGCTTCCTCTTGGAAGGGATAGACCCATTTGTTCTCACCACGTACAACTGACGGACAACGCGCAATCGTCTCACGCGCCGAATAACCGCGATACTTATAGTCGCGCACGATGCGGCGCAAGAGACGGATATCCGTCGTCGGAATCCAGTTATGGTTATCGATATTGATGGTCGTCAGGGCAGACACGTAGATCTTATACGTCAACTCACGCGGCACGTCCGGAAGAATGCACGGATTGAGGGCGTGGAGCCCTTCGATCACCAGCACGGAGTCTTTCTGCAGTTTGAGTTTATTGCCGCGGAAGACACGCTCACCCTTGTTAAAATCATAGGTCGGCAGACTGACCTCCTTGCCGTCCATCAGATCGTGCATCTGCTGGCGGAAGAAAGGCAGATCGACGGCATTGACATCCTCGAAGTCATATTGTCCGTTCTCATCTTTGGGCGTATCCACACGGTTGACAAAATAATCGTCCATCGAGAGCACCTCGGGACGGATACCGTTGACCAGCAACTGGATCTGGAGACGTTTTGAGAAAGTGGTCTTACCGGAAGACGAAGCACCGGAGATAAAGACGATCTTCGGCCGTTTCTCGGTAATGGCATCGGCTATCTGGGCTATCTTCTTCTCGTGCAAGGCCTCAGCCAACTTAATGAGTCCAAAGGACTTGTTCTGCTGACAAGCGATGTTAAAATCACTTACGTTCTGGATATGCAGCAGTTTGTTCCAGCGGTTGTACTCCTGGAAGATCGAGTACATCTTATCCTGGGCTACCACATCCTCGAGTTGGGTCGGGTTGCTACGATTCGGGATGCGCACGAGCAAACCGTCCTGGAAAGGCTGGATATCGAACACATTGATATAACCCGAGCTGGGGAGCAAGACATTGGTGTAATAATCGATATACTCGCCCATCCGGAAGTAACGGCAGTAGGGGTTACCCAGAGCCTCGAAGATAGAAGACTCGTTGTTATAACGCTCGGCGAACATCTTGATCACCTCTTTGGTCTGCTTCTCCTCTTCGATGATGGGTCGGTCCTCGGCAATAATCTGCAACATCCGTTCTTTGATGGCTTTGACCATCTCACGCGTCAGTACGGGCGGTTCTTTCTCCTCTTCAGGCGACACCGTTTTGTCCTGATGCCATTGAAGGGTGCAGTAATAGCCTTTGCTGATCGGGTGCTCCACACGCAGATCCATCTCCGGGTAGAGTTCGTTCACCGCTGCGCCCAAAACCATGCTTAAGGTACGTACATACACACGCATACCGGAAGGACTGCTGGCATCGAGGAACTCCACATCTTTGGGTTTATAGAGGAGGAAGTCCAGGTTCTCCACTTTGTAGTTCACATGCGCCGCGATAACCGGGTACTTCATCTGAAAACCGATCAGGTCTTTGAGCTGAATGAGCGAAATACCGCGGGGCACCTCATGGTAGGTGTGCGTGTTCTTACAATAAACAGTAATGGTCTTTTCCATATATCGATTAGTGATTAGCGATTATCGATTCGTGGTTAAAGCATCTATCTCGAGTGCCTGTTTGAGCAGGGACTCCATATCGGCGAGCCGCACTTGGTTCGCAGCATCGGAGATGGCTTGGTCGGGATCGGGGTGGGTCTCTATGAAGAGTCCGTCCACACCGACCGCGAGAGCTGCGCGCATCAGGTAAGGAACCATCGCGCGGTTACCACCGGTGATACCGGCTTGGGAAGAGGGCTGCTGAACAGAGTGCGTGGCATCGAAAACCACGGGACATCCGAAACGGCGCATCTCCACGAGGGAGGTCATATCGACGATCAAACGTCCGTATCCGAAGGACGAGCCGCGTTCGGTAAGCCAGATTTTACCTTCGCGGGCCGCATCGGGATGGATATGTTCGATCTTCTCGATTGCCCCTTTCATGTCCCAAGGCGCCATGAACTGCCCTTTCTTGACGTTGACGATACGTCCGGTAGCCGCAGCGGCCTGCAAGAGGTCGGTCTGACGGCTAAGGAAAGCAGGAATCTGAATCACATCGGCGACAGCGGAAACCGGGTCACACTGCCAACTCTCATGCACATCGGTGACGATAGGCAGGTTGAACTCGCGTTTTACCGCCTCGAGGATACGCAAACCCTCGTCAATACCGACCCCACGCGACGAATCGGAGGTGCGGTTGGCTTTGTCGAAGGACGACTTGAAATAAAGGGTTATTCCCAAGTCATAACAGAGGCGTCGTAACGTCTCGGCCGTTTGGAGCACGATGTCTCGGCTCTCTATCGCACAAGGACCTGCTATCAGAAACATGCTTGTCTGTAATTAGGAGTTTATTCGTCTACGGAACGGTAAGCACGTGCCCACTGCACTTTGAGCTTACCTTCTCCACCCTTCTCTGCGTTCGGCAGCCAGCTCTGTGCAAAGTAGAACATCGCCTCTTTAGGAAGACGGTTCGGCAAACGCAGGATCTCGAGGTTGTTGACGTACCAGATCAGTTCGTTCTTCGTCCAACGGAAAGTATAGACGTAGTACATCGAACGCAACATACCGGTGAGGTCTGCCATTTGCGTCTTGGCACCGTTCACGAGACCCATCTGATGGACCTTACCATTGTAATGGTAGAGGGCAATCATCGGGTTGTTCATCTTACCAGTGCTCAGACCGAAGAAATGGTGACCTGCACCCTGCGAACGAACTTTTGCCATGAACATACCGGACTCCTGTGCAAAGAAGGCCTTGGTGTTCATCACATCGGAGGTATATTCAAACACATGCTCCGTGAAGCCTTTCTTCTCGTCCCAAGCGATCGCTTTCTTGCTTTCCTCACGGGTCTCGATATCCATGCGGCCTTCCATGAAGAAGGCGTTCTTACCGGCGTTGTAAGCCTGACGCTCGGAGGTGCGGGAGTGACCGTCTTTCATTGCGGGATTGGCATAGCCGAAGCCCGGTTTCCAGTTCTTGGAACTCGACATGTCATCGTCGAAGGTAGGACGGAAGAGCTCAGCCCAGTCGATCTTCTCCTCGCGGGACTCGAAATAGAACTTGATATCATCGGATTTAGCCAATTCCTGATAGCGCACATAGGCTTTGTTCTCCTCAGAGTGCTGCCAGCGCTTGGGGTCTGCCCAGAGTGCATGACGTTTCTGGAAGTCCTCTTTGTGCACTTCGTTCTCCAACTCTTCGAGACGTTTGAGTTCGGACGAATTGAGCACTTTCAGATAGTTCTTGTAATAGGAGGAGTAGTACAATCTGTTGTATTTGCGGATTGTCGAATCGGTCAACACTTCCTTGAAGCTCTTGATCTTATGGAAGTCCTCCGACTCGCGGAAAGCAAGGAAAGCCTGGAACTCCTCATCTTTGAGAGCACGGCGGTAACGGCGGATACTGGAGGAATTATACAACTCCTCGTATTCCATCATTTTGCGTCCCTCTTGGGTGTCTTTGTACTTACGGTTCATGAGTTCGTTCTTCTTCTCTTGGAACTCCGAACTCTCCACCTTTTTCTTTAACTCCCGGTACTCCGCCAACTCAGGCGATTTCTCAATTGCACGCCAGCGCTTTACGCGCTCTTGCATGTCGTGAATGGTCTTCTCGAACGCATCGGTCGAGAGCATTTTACCGGTTAATCTGGCTGTAAATAAATTCATAAAAACTTTATTTTATATATCATTTTTTCATTTCTTTTTCTAAGCGAGCTATCTCTTGGGGGTCTTGCTGGAGATAGAACACGATATCGGCACGCTTGGACAATTGTTTGTAGCGTACGTGCTGTTGGTACTCCGGAGTCGTTTTCCAACGATTCGGGTTGCTCCAGAAGGCATAATCTTTCTTGAACTCGGGTGTCTCCATTTTCGCTACCAAAGCCTTGTACTCTTTCGGGAGTTCGGACTTGAGGTATCTGAGATAGAGCTTGTACTCATCCGAATTCTCGAACTTAGCCATTCGCTGCAGGTCCGTCGATTGCGCAACCGCCTCTTTGTCTTGCAGTTTGGCGTAGTCTTTCGATGCCTTGAACTTCAAGAAATTCTTCAGACGCGTACTCTCTTCCAACTCCAGGAACTGCTGTAACTCTTCATCATTCAACAACTCTTTGTAGCGGCTGGCAACAGCGTAGGTGTCGGTCATCTTGAAGTCCTTCTTCTGCCAGTTGTACTTCTTCTGGACGAACTCCTCGCTCATCATCAGTTTGTCGAGCTCCAGATACTCTTTGAGTTCCGGAGAGCTCTCGACTTCGCGGTAACGAGCTACGCGCTCGCTGTCATCCAACGTGCAGGGTTCCTTCTTATCGCAGGCAAACCATTTACCAAATAATTTTTTTAATAAGCTCATAAGTGTTAATCATTTATATTCGTTCATATAGTTGTTCGAGCGTATCGACGAAAATCGGCTCGTAATGCTGTTGGGTCGGGATGAACTGCAAGTCTTGCATGACACGTATCTGCTGCTTGAGCGGTTCATAGAACCCTTTATAATTGAGCACGTACACCGGTTTGTGATGTTCACCTACGATCGCGCTGCTTGTTGCGTCCATCATCTCGTCCAAGGTGCCGTAACTGCCGGGCAGGCAGACGATGAGATCCGCTTCGTCCCGCATTCGTTGCTTGCGCTCCGACATGTTGTTCACCTCGATGAGGTAATCGCAGTTGGTGGCCAGACGCCCGGCGGCTTTGATGCGCAGCGGGATGACTCCTATCACATGTGCGCCGGCTTTCTTCGCCGCATCGCTCGTACGGGTCATCAGACCGCCTGTAGCTCCGCCGTAGATAAGCGTGTGACCGTTGTCTCCAATCCACTTACCCAATGCGTCACCGAGCATCAAATATTCCTCCGGGATCGCATTTTTCGCCGAACAATAGACTGCTATGCGCATTAGGCGTCGATGTTTGCGTAAGTTGCGTTCTCTTCGATGAACTCGCGGCGAGGCGCCACATCGTCACCCATCAGCATCGCGATGATACGATCGGCCTCGGCTGCGTTCTCGATGGTCACTTGCTTGAGCACGCGGCGTGCAGGATCCATGGTCGTTTCCCAGAGCTGCTCGTCGGACATCTCACCCAAACCTTTGTATCGCTGGGTCTTGATCGCTTTCTCGTCACCACCGCCGTAGTTCTGGATGAACGCCTGACGTTGCTGATCGTTCCAGCAGTACTCGCTGTAGTTACCCTTGGAGCACTTATAGAGCGGCGCACAAGCGATGTAAAGGTGGCCTTGCTCGATCACCTCTTTCATATGACGGAAGAACAGAGTCATAATAAGAGTTGCGATATGCGCACCGTCCACATCGGCATCGGCCATGATGATCACTTTATGGTAACGGATCTTGGAGAGGTTGAGCGCTTTCGGGTCCTCTTCGGTACCAAAGGTGATACCGAGGGCCGTGAAGATATTACGTACCTCTTCAGACTCGAACACTTTGTGTTCCATCGCTTTCTCAACGTTGAGGATCTTACCGCGAAGCGGAAGGATAGCCTGGTGAACACGGTCACGTCCGGTCTTTGCCGTACCGCCTGCAGAGTCTCCCTCGACGAGGAAGAGCTCGCACTCTGCCGCATCTTTCGATACGCAGTCCGCCAACTTGCCGGGCAGGCCGCCACCACTGAGCGGCGATTTGCGGAGAACGGACTGACGGGCATTACGGGCAGCGATACGTGCTTGGGCTGCGAGGATGACTTTCTCCACGATCTTCTTCGCATCATCCGGGTGTTCCTCAAGGTAGTTCTGCAAAGCCTCAGCCACAGCCGCGCTAACCATACCTGCAACCTCGGAGTTGCCGAGTTTGGTCTTGGTCTGACCCTCAAACTGCGGCTCTGCGACCTTGACGGATATAACCGCCGTCAGACCCTCACGGAAATCGTTCGGATCGATGGTTGAGTTACCGTCCTTATCCTTGAGTTTGGCCTTCTCCAGCATCTTGCTGTCCTCTGCGTATTTCTTCATGACACGCGTCAGAGCGGCGCGGAATCCGGCTACGTGGGTACCACCCTCGATGGTATTGATATTATTGACGTAGGAGTGTACGTTCTCGTTGAAGTCGGTGTTGTAGATCATCGCTACTTCTACCGGCGTGCCGTACTTATCCGTATTGAGGTGGATCACCTCGCTGATCAGCGGCGTACGGGTACCATCGATGTAACGAACGAATTCAGAAAGTCCCTTCTCCGAATAGAACTCCTCTTTCTTGCAGTTACCCTCTGCATCGACCACACGCTTGTCCTTGAGCACGATCTTGATACCGGCATTCAGGAAAGCGAGCTCACGCATTCGGTTGGCGAGGATCTCCCAATGGTAAACGGTCTCGGTAAAGATCGTATCGTCCGGCCAGAACTGCACGAACGTACCGGTCTTACGCTGTTCCCAGTTACCGGTTGCTTCCTCTTCGGTAATCGTGTGCACCGGAGCAAGCGGTTTGCCTTTTGCGTAATCCTGCGAGTGGATCGCACCGTTACGATATACCTCCACGTGCATCTTGGTCGAGAGTGCGTTCACGCAGCTCACACCTACACCGTGCAGACCACCGGAAACCTTGTACGAATCCTTGTTAAACTTACCACCGGCGTGGAGGACGGTCATAACGACTTCCAGGGCGCTCTTGTGCTCCTTCGGGTGCATATCCACCGGAATACCACGACCGTTATCCTGAACGGTGATCGAGTTATCCTCATTGATATGCACGGCGATTTCGTTACAGAAACCGGCGAGCGCCTCATCGATGGAGTTATCCACCACTTCATAAACAAGGTGATGCAGACCCTTGAGCGATATATCGCCGATATACATCGCAGGCCGCTTGCGCACCGCCTCTAATCCCTCGAGCACTTGAATACTCGAGCCATCATACTTCTCTTTTTCTTGTTCTTCCATTGTATTTTAGCGTTATTTTATTCCTTTTTTGTATGTATATGTACGCGCGTTTGCGCACTCGCGCACATAAATCGGCTGCAAAATTACAAAAAAAAATTGACATACACAATAGTGTATGCCATTTTTCTGCAATTTTTCTGCTTTTTTGCGTTCTTTTACTTCTTTTTGCCGAAAAGAACCGATTCCTGCATAAGCATCATTCAGCTTATCGAATAAAATGCATGGCTTGGCGGGATTCGTACTCGGGCTTGGGTTTTCCCCCCGTGGCTTTGAGCAAATACGCCATGTTTTTCGCCAGCGACCGCATCGTCTGCATGCCTTCCGCATCGAGCGCCGCCTCGCCTTCCAGACGTCCATAGACAACATTCCAATACTGGGAAGTAACGATGGGCATATTGAGAATCTGGAAAGGCATGTTGAGTGTCTGGAGCGCCGCGGTAGCACCGCCTCTACGGCACACAGCTACCCCTGCGGCAGGTTTGCCGTTGAACGCCGCGCCGTTCGAATACAACATCCGTTGTACCAGCGCCAAGACCGTGCCGTTCGGTTGACCGTAATAGACCGGAGAGCCAATAATCAGACCGTCGCTCGCAGCCATTTTAGCGGATATTTCGTTACAGATATCATCGTCGAAGACGCAACGGTCAGCGCCCGTTGTTTTGCATGTTGCACAAGCGATACAGCCTCTTACCGGCTTTTTGCCGACAGAGACGATCTCCGTCTCGATGCCGTTCTTTTCCAACTCCTGCGCGGCTTCTTTGAGCGCCAGGAAGGTGTTTCCGCTCTTATGCGGAGATCCGTTAATCAGTAGTACTTTCATAGCACAAACGAGGTTTTTTAGCGTCGATGTCCGGGATGGACGGTATCCATGAGTTTGTCGAAATTCGAGCGGAAAGAGAACGAGTCGCGCAGGGCATAATAGTTCTGCGGATCTTCGCAGTACTCGTACGCAAAAGTGAGGAACGTCAGACGGCTGTCGTCGAAGGAGAAGACAGCGGCCATGCGTGCCAAATCGTCCACACAGAAATGACCGAGCACGACGCATAACTTCGCTATTTCCAGCTTCTTATCATCGAAGGACTGTTGGTTCAACACTTGCATGGTCAGGCTCATTTGTTCGTGCGTTGCGCACTCGATGTGATGACGTTCGTGACCTCTGTCGTGCGGGCCTCGATTGTCATGATGATGCTGTGCGCCGGCCGTAACGGTTGTCAGCGCCAAAACAAGAATAAAAACGATTTTTTTCATAAGAATATATTATTTTTTTTGACACTTCGATTGCATTTGATCATAAATATCCGCTGCTTGCTTGGCATCCAAACCTACTCGTTCTGCCAACCGAAAGACATCTGTGCGCTCGGGAAGCGGGTTATCGTTCACGGAAGTAGTATGATAGTCCCCCGCCGTGCCGCAAGGCAATAAGTCATAGGCAGGAGCAAAACGCCAACCTTTATCATAGACAAAGGCAAAGTTCTTGGCATGGTCATCACGATTGCCGATGATCACATTGAAGCACATTAGGCGGTAGATTTTCCATAACTCTTCCATCGAGTGTGACAGGCGCGCGGAGATTGTAAATAGGTGCAGATAATCAATACTCGGAATCTGGTAATCGGCTTGCAACAGGCCTGACGCGCTAACGACATGCAGTTTGTGTCCATCTAT
>Ga0247611_10005565_pt1 | contig 16591 bp, 27 predicted proteins | sample 177DNAGHGhighgp2_FD_192422 | JGI IMG/M metagenome (GOLD analysis project Ga0247611, IMG submission 192422) | Sheep rumen microbial communities from Palmerston North, Manawatu-Wanganui, New Zealand - 1770 DNA GHGhigh gp2 | ecosystem: Host-associated > Mammals > Digestive system > Stomach > Rumen... | reverse complement strand
GGTAGCTTGCGCTCCTGCGATGATTCATTACCAGCCTCGGTCTTGTAGGTGTCGATAGCCATTCGAACCTGCATGGCCAGCTCAAACGTAGCGGCCTTGTACTTGGTAGCCTCAGCCTCACCACCTTCGATGGTAGCCTCGGTCTTGTCGCCCTGCGTGCCGGTGAGCTGCGTGGAATCCTCAACGGGAGTGTTCAGCAGAAACCACTTGCCGGTGGTGGTTACCGCAGTACCAGCATTGGCCATCGATGCCACATCATCACCCTCGTTGAAGCCGATGAAAATTTTGGGTTTACCCCATGAAATTGTTGCCATAGTTATTCGTTCAGATTTTGATAGAAAAGTCTGTTGTTGATTACGTGCGATTTGATAGCCTCAACCTCAACGACCCTTTGGCTCTCTATGTCGAACCTAAAGCCGTCGCCTACGGCACTCTCAAGCGCATCGTAGGCCAATTTGCACAGCTCTCGGCATCTTGGTATATCCATTTCATATTGCTGGGAGCCGTCACGGGTGATGACATCATCCTTGACATAGATGTTCACGTTCACATAGAGCGTCTGGAGCTGGGCACAATTGTTCGCCAAGACGGATATCACGATATCCTCTTTGTCGGAATCCTTGGGCCGCATGGTCTTACTCAGAACACCCGAAACGGCTTGCTCAAGAGCAGACCCTTTCAGATGCTGGAAGATCTTGTCCTTTACGTCAATGTCGCTTACCATATTCAGTTCCCGTTTGCGATACGGACTGCCATTGCCTTGAGCTGCTGCATTCGGGCTTCGGCTATCGTCCTCGTGCGTAATTCTGTTTGTGCTAACACATCTTTGGTCTCGATGCGCTCGACATATTCGGCATAGTCCATTCCTGCGGTGACAATGAGAACGATTTTGCCTATGGAATCTGTTTTCGCAACCAGCTCGTCAAGGTATTGACTACCTTTCTCGACACCGCCCTGCGGGTCTGTCCCGACATTGGCCGATTGTGGATAGGCTTTCATCCAAGGCTTTCCATCTACGAGGACCGCATAGCCTATTGAACTGCGGAGGTTGCCAGTGTGGTCGATATAGACACCATTGATTCTTGCCATCGAGACTGCTTCCTCACCGATGCGGCTCATGTGTTCCGCAAAGAGTGCCAAAATTGTCTCCCGGCTCGCTTTCAGCTTACCGATGACTTCATCCAGCGGTGTGTCTATCGTTACTGCCATTCTACACGTAGATAATCGTTCGGCTCATCGTTGTTTCAACGGGCGCACCAAGCACTTCAAACTCCCCGAGATATAGACCCTCTCTCCAGACTTTTAGGAGCTCCACGCAAGGCGGAATAGCCTCTACGTGGATTTTGAGAGTAATGTGCGTGAATTGCCCATCGGTGTGGACGCCCTTGTTATTCGTGACATACTGAATCAGACACTTTATCGGCTCGCTCCATTCGGGCTCCACCTTGACGGGGTCGCCCTTGGCATCGAACTGCGTATCTGACTTATATGCCCATCGTATAACTCCGTTTGTCCTCATCACCACAGATGTGAGCCATCTTCAATGATTGTCAGCTCATCGAGGAATTCAGAAGCATCGAGGCCCGCCTCGTTCGCCCAATACCTGATATTCGCTTTCAGCGTGTCGGGATTTATTGAGGCACTTATGCCGTTGTCGGTCCTCGATGTCTCCACCCAGCCCTTTACGATCAAGATTGCGCACTTGGTCAGAGTGGTGTCATCGATGCTGCTATCATCTGCGCTGAAACCCTCCCGCCAGAGGACATCCTCGGCGGCATCGTTGTCGACATAGCAGGTATTGCAGATGACCTTGCAACGTGCCTTCAATGCTTCTAAATTCGTCCTACTCATTACGATGGATTGGTGTCAAGAGTGTAGATGTTCTTGATTTCCGAAATAACGGGCAGGGAGAGCGATTCTGCTTCGGTGTACTCACCATGGCGGGTGCCTTTGGTCTTGCCGATGTAGAACTGCGAGATGCGGATGCGGCCATACATCGAGTAGGTCACATCGGGCTCGGGCTTGAGCTCGCTATCGGTGAGCGAGTTCTTGACGGTGCCCAGCTTGCCAGCAGGGATAAACACGATGTTGTCGGTGTTCCAGGGAGTGATGGTGTCGAACTTGTTGCCAGCCTTCTTGACGCGAATCTTACGACGGATTTTGCGGAAGGTGGGCATCTCGTTCTGCTCCATCCACTGGTTAATCTGAGCCATACTCAAGAAGCTTGAGCTGCGGTCAGAGCCGAAAATCATCTGCTTCATCTTCTTGCTTCGGCACAAGAAATTCATCTTGGCGGGCGAGAGCAGGATGTACTCAAGAGCAGTCACATCATCTGCGGCAGCAAGCACGTCTTGGATGTCCTCGAACGGGTCAACGGTCTCGATGTTTGCCTCTGTCCAAGCGGTGTCGGCCGTTGCGATGTTGGCAGCGGGCATACCATAGTCGATGGTGCCACGCACACCGCCCTCGGGATTGTTGTTCGCATCGAAAGTGAACACGCCCTTATTAGAGAGCGCACCGAGGAAAATCATATCATGTCGGGCCTCCACACCATTGACTGCGGTCTGTGTGTTGCCCCACATGATGTTGATAAGCTCGTTCTTGACAGCGTCATCGCTGATGAGGCGGGAATCACGCAGCTGCATGACACGGCGGAAGTCTTGGATGGTCAGAGGCACACCCACGGCATGGTGGATGACACGCTCCTTGAAGGTCTCCAAGCCCTCGGTGCCGATCAGCGGGGTCTCCGAGTTTTCACCGATGGACGATGCTGCGATGGTAATGTTCTGCTTGCCCAGCAACTCTTCGAAGTCCAAGCCCGTCATGGGAGTGTCCCAATCGAGGTAGTCTCGATAGATTACTGAATCGAACAATCGCTTATTGAGTACGGATGCCGCATCGATGCGTGCCTGTACGTTTCTGGTCAGTTCACCAAACAGTGAGCTTCCGGTAAATTCATTTGCCATAGTTTTTACTGCTTAATGAAGATGATGTTGGGATTGAACTTCAAGCAAGGACCGCCATTCAGCAGCCAATCACTCGGGAACGGAGTGATGACATCTGCGAGGACGATCGCCTCATAGCCGCAGTCGAGCGTTGCGAGCTGCGACTTCTGAATCTCAAGGTCGGCCGAGAGCATCATGTTCGGAGTACGGCCAGCGTAGGTTGTAGCCCCCTCGCTGGTGGTGCCGATACCCTCTTGGACAAATGCGCCAGCGGTAGCACCAGTGAGTGCACCGCTCAAGGTCAGCACATCGTAGTCAGCGTTGCTGCGGTCAATGGCCGAAATGGTGCGAGCGAGGTTTGCGTTACCAGCGACCATGATGGTGTCACCGACAACGAAGTTGTTGTCCTTGGAGACACGGGGCGCAGAGGTGGTACCGCCAGTGATGACCTTGCCGACCTTGACGATGTAACCGCTCATCGTGTCGAAATCAACCGCCACGAATGCGCCACGCTTGATGAACGTGCCGATGGGGAACGTGGTCTGCGCCAAGCTAAAGCCGCCGGGCAGCACCTTAGGCTCTCGCCAGAAAGGTGTCATGCGGCCGCTAAACTCGGTGCGTTCAAAGGTTACTGACATAATCTTCTGTTTTTAGTGAAACAAGTTAGTTGTCGGGAAGTTTCTCTGCCCACGACTTGGCATCTTCCTTAACTTCCTCCTCGCTGGAAGACATGATTTTGGGGCTCTCCTTGCCGGGGAGACCCAAATCAACAAGGCTCTGCTTGTACTCGGTCAGAGCCTCTGTGATATCCTCATCGTCACCGATGTTGATGCGCTTCAACAGATTCTCTGCGATACCCAGCTCTTTCGCCTTGGCGGAAATCTCGGCTTTGCGCTGTGCCGTTTTCTCCTTCTGCTCATACTCGGTGATCTTCTTGGAGAGCTGGTCGTTCTGCTCTCGCATCTCCTTCATGAACTTCTTGAGATATTCGGGCACATCATCGCCTCCCTTTCCTCCGCCGTTTCCGTCACCATCAGTCCCATCCGATTGTGAGCCGTCGCCACCCTCGTTGTCCCTGCTGTTACGGCTTCTGCCTTGCAGCTTGCGTGTCACCTCTGCCTGCATTGCCTTGGCATAGGGGACCATTGATTCTGCAATGCTCTCAATGTCCTCATCAGTGGACTCATCTGTAATGCTCTCGCTGCCGATCGTAGCCAGCTCCTCGATAGCCTTACTATTCAATCCGAAGTCTCCACACTTCGTCTTGAGAAATTCTAAAAGTTTCGTATTCATGTGAGTTGATTCTTGATTAGAGACACCGCAAAGTTAGTAGTTCCATCGAAGATTTGCTCACACAATTCAGAGATATTTTCTCTTAAAAAAAGTTAAATATTAGAGCGTTACTCAAATTTTTCTCGATTTTTCTTGTACATATTGCAGATATGCTATAATTTTGCATCGACAACAATAATAACAACGCTCTCACGAGCACTAAAACGCAACTGATATGTTACAGACTGAATTTGAAAACCGAGTTAAGATGAGCGTCAGCATTGACGAGTACAAGAACATCATCGAGCCTATGTATATGGCAGCAGATGTCGATAAGGATGAGTTTTGCCGCCTCTGGGTCAAGATGAACCACAAGCGAGTGGCTGCTGCAAAGAAAGAGCAGCAGGAAGCTGAGAAGCGAGTGGCAGTTCTCGACCGCCTCTGGAGCATCGAGCATAAGCTCGCATCAATCAAGAGCAGCGATGCACTGGAACTCTTTACCGAGGATGTCCTCTCCAAGAAATCTGTCGCTCTGTTGAGCAAGTACATCAGCCTCAAGAGCTGGGTCGAGTGTCCGAGCCTCTCTCACATTGGCGGAGGCTACTACGTTAGGGAGCGAGTTTACTCCTCTCTGTGGACACTCCGTAAGTGGCTTGCTGGCCACGCTCTGACCAAGTTTGAAATCGCCTAAAAGGAGACAGGGGCGGCTAACCACCGCCCCACCAATTATTAACCATAAAATCAGTACAACAATGGACGCAACTGAATTAAAGAGACTGAATGAGGAGTACGCTCGCATCATCAGTGAGGAGAACGAGAAAATCCGCAATCGTATGGCCCGCTGCAATAGGGTCAGTGGACGATCGGTAGTAGTCAGCAAGGACTTCATCTATGCGATTGGCAGCAACGGCAACTATGCCACCTGCGAGGTCATTGGAGCTCTTGACAGAGCCGCACGCATTCCAGACGATCGGGCTATCGAGCTGTGCAAAGAATTCCACGCAGAGAACGGTTACGGCAAAATCGAGTGGCAATGCATGGGTGTCAAGGAATATCTCCGCAGACTGCTGGAGCAGAACGAGAGAACATTAGCATACCTCAATGGAGAGGCAAAACTTTAACCATCTAAAATCAGCAAAATTATGTTACGAGTAGATTACAAAACCAAGTACGGCAAGCTCATCATCGAGCAAGGCCAAGGAGAGAACAAGAAGCGTTTCAACATCGGCATCTATGGAGCGAACTGCATGGCAGCTTTCATCAGCAGATACACCGACACGGACGGAAACAAAATGGCGCAGGTTTATACGTTCTTCCTCGATGCGGCCCACGCAAAGCGCATAGCAAAGGGCACCAGCAACGGCACGTTGTTCGGCTATGACAAGGTGGTACGCATCGAGCTGAACCTTTTCTACAAAGAGGCAAAGCCCCTGCTGATGCTTCTTATCAAGCACGGCTACAAAGTGAAATGCTATTACAAGGAAGTTAAACATTAAATTCGATTCCAAGCGTTTCCAGCGACTTTAATCTCAAAGATAGAGTGGCTATCGCTCCCGAAGAGAAAGTCGCTGGAACGTAAAATATCAAACAATTAACACCAAAACAAAACTATTATGGCAACACTAATCAAAACAGACGGCACGCATACAAGTGTCGAGCCGAAGAACGGCAAGGATTTTCAGATTGAAGAATTGTGGGACCTCATTGGCGGCTACGTTCAGATCGTATACATCAATCCCCGAGAAATCCTCATCGTGGATGAGGACGGGTTGAACAAGCATCTCCCGATTAACAAGGAAGCCTCGTATCTCTATGGCGACCTTATTGTAGGACCGGCACTCCGATGCCTTAACACGCAGGTGAAATGAGCAAGCTCTATCGCAAATGGCAAGTCACCGTCAAGGAGAATGACGGACGTGTAACCACTCCGATAATTGTCGGGAGCTATGACATCGACGATGTTCGTGTGTTCTTTGGTCTCGACAAGCCCGGAGCTTGTCTGTGGTACAAGATTGAAGAAGTAAAGGAAGGAGGCGCGTCATGAGGAAGATCTATCACGTTGAGCTGCTCGCCACTGGCAAGCACTACTACTTCGGCTCCAAGCGAGCCATCTGTAATACGTTCCCGCCCGAGGTGCTGGGGGTCAGCTACAAGTACCTTACCACCCTCAACTTGGCGAAGAACGAGTACCGAGGCAAGAAATCAATTATCAGGATGGGGACGCTGGTAACCACCGGCTCCGTTTGAGAAAGGAGGCGAGCATGGAACGGATTGAACTATTCAACGACCACTTTCAGAACTTCAAGCGGTATGGCATACCTCATGCCCAACTCATTATCGCAGACCCACCATATAACTTGGGGAATAATGCTTATGCGAGCAATCCTTCATGGTATGTTGGCGGAGACAACAAGAACGGGGAGAGCGACAAAGCTGGAAAATCATTCTTTGATACCGACAAGGATTTCCGACCTGCTGAGTTTATGCACTTCTGCTCGCAGATGTTGGTCAAAGAGCCGAAGCAACCCGGCAAGGCTCCCTGCATGATTATCTTCTGTGAGTTTGAGCAGCAATTCAAATACATTGAGTTGGCAAGGCGGTACGGCTTCCAACACTATATCCCGTTGGTGTTCCGCAAGGATTATTCAGCACAGGTGCTGAAAGCCAATATGAGGGTCGTTGGTAACTGCGAATATGGGCTGATACTCTACAAGGACAAGCTGCCCAAGTTCAACAATGGCGGGAATATGATTTTCAACTGCTTCGATTGGGTGCGGGACAATGACACACCGAAGGTGCACCCCACTCAAAAACCAGTGCCGCTATTGCAGAAGCTCATTCAGATCTTCACTGATGAGAATGATGTGGTCATTGACCCATGCGCTGGTAGCGGCTCCACACTGCTCGCTGCATTCAATGTCAATCGTAGGGCATACGGATTTGAAATCAAGAAAGACTTTTACAAATTGGCTACCGAAAAGGTCTTGACCCATCGCCAGCCAGTAATATTCCCGACGCTATGAAACACGATGAAATCGTAAAGGATACTGCCGAATATTTCGGAGTGAGCATCGAGAATCTGTTGTCTCCAAAACGGCACAGGAGGCTGGTTGAGACTCGTTGCACGATTACCTACATCCTCTGCACGCTTGAAGGGTGCACGTATCAAGAAGTTGGCGACTTGCTTCACCGCCGCCATAGCACCATCATTCATCAGGAACGGATAGCGGCATCGTGGATGCGTAATCCGAAATTAAACCAGCGGGGCGCAAAAGCTATCGAGACGATCGCCACCAAACACGGCTATTACGAAAATTGATTTACAGATGCTCCAAGCGATTATTCTCCCCGAGATAGGTTGCCTATCGAGACAAGAAAGAAAATCGCTTGGAGCCTTGTTTCCTCGCTAAATTTGGCTACTTTTGCAGCCACATAAACACAACAAAATTATGGCATACGAGTTTTATAAGAAAAATCCGACTGATAAGGTGTATTGGGTAGAAAACACAGAAGTAATCGGGGAGATGCTGATTTCGTTTGACGGAAAGACCATCTTCAACCTATTCCAAGACTACCCGCACAATCTGACCACTGAACAGAAGCGGTTGTTCGATAGTGAGAACCAGTTCTGGGCAAAACTCCTTGACGATCGATGATTGTCATTTCGCCCTTCCGCTCTTTCCACGAAGCCTCTTGCCTTTCGGTGTGTTTATATACCCCAGCATATTTTCAAAGTTCGCATCGTTCTGGAGCTTCTCTATATCGACAAGCATATTCTTAACCAGCATCTTTCTCCTCGCCCTTGAGCTGAATCTGTATTTAAGCGACCAATCTGTCAATGGGTACCATCCGTTTTTGCTTTCTGTTTGAAGCTCCAAGTACTGCCTTATCCTGCGACCATCCTCGGTTATATGGTTTCTGACCACCGCAGCATGGGAGCCAGTGTGCAGGATGTATTCCTTGCCATCTTCCATGTTCTGCAATAGCTTGTTGACCGCCTTGATTTCGTTCTTGGTTTCCTCGATATATCCATAACTCTCTGCGATAATCTGCGTGTTCGCTCGCCTTGCGAACAATAGTCTGCTATCTCCTCCCCTAAAGTCGGCAACATCAAAACCAGCTCGGTTTCCAGCATAGGCATAGGCAAGAGATGAGCATGAGCCCTCTGTCATATCGCCGCCGCCAAGTGAATTGATGATAGCATCGATGCCGGTATCTGTCCTCTCTGCAACATCATAGTGTTCTACACCCATGCTTTCTGCTTTCTCCAAAAAACCGCCAATCTCATCAGTCTTTTCTTTGCTCTCAGATTCTGATTGTTCCATCTCAGCATCTGCTGGTTTGCGGTTGATGACGTCCTCGTTGTCGGTCAGAAAGTATGGCTTGTGTGCTGCATTCTCGATGCGGTCAGCGTTGGTCTCCATCCACTTGGTGAAGTTTTCGGGCATCTCGGTTATCTGTTGTGCCTTGAAGTCATTGATGCCAGCCTCGCCCCGCATCACCTTTTCGCTCCAATCCATCATGGACTGCTCATCAGCGAGAACTGGAGTGGCGAAGCATCGGCATTGCGGATGCCACCCTACAAACTTGAAGTCCTTCGGGTAGACACCAGCGAGCTCGTCGCAGATGTCCTCATCGGGATGGTTGCCCGATGTCTGAATCTCGATGCCGATTACAAAGTTCATGCGCTGCCATCGCTCGTGATCGGCAGAACGGTAGGCCATGTTGGTCTCAGTCCTTGTCAAGCGCATCGCATTCTTGTAGCTGGAGCGATAGACACCTTGGCCTGGATGGTAAGCTGCCGCAGCTTTCGACAGCTTGAGGTTGCCTTTCTCATCCCGCACCCTGCGGAACAGCTTGTCTGGCTCTTGCAGATATTGGCGCACCTGCCGACTGATGGTGCTTGCGCTCTCGCCCTTGCCCATAGCGACAGATAGAGCCAGCTCCATCTCATCCTTGAGCTGCCCCGTGCAGTTCCATACACGCTGCGATAGGTTGAGCCCAGCGGTCTTGCGCTCAAAGAAAGCGTCCATCGCCTCTTGGTTACGCAGGAAGTAGCGGGCGAAATGGTTGTCATAAGCAACCTTGCCGAAGATGGAGCGAATCAGGGCATCAGCCGACATATTGGCATACTCCCACTCCATTGTGGCTCCGTTCTTGATTTGCTGGTACACGTTGGCATATAGGTCTCGCAGTATGGCATTCGCCTCCCGACCCATGCGGTTGTTGTACGAGAACGAGAACAGCTCGCCCTCACCCAGCTCCACCGAACGGGTCAGTTTCAGCAGTCGCTCCACCGCACTCTCAAACTGCTTGCCAACTTGGACCGCATACATCTCGGTGCGCTTGAAGATACCCGCTCCGTACTTGTCGAGATTAATCCTCCTTGCCATCGTTACTCAGTCGTTTTTCAAAGTGTTCGCAATGCTGCGGGATGTGCAGGAACTGGGCATATTTCTTGAATGGGCACCAAGTCAAAACATACCCACCGCCTACACGCTCGGAAAAGCCCTTTCCAGCGTGTTTACACTCACAGCAAAGGTGTCGCTTGTCTGGAGTGTTTTTCGCTCTCCTGCTCGCTCTAACAGCCATTAACGGGCACCTCCGAATACATCGTCCGTGTTCTGCTGCGCTCCGAAGATGTCGGTGTAGGTTGCAGCCCTTTCCGCCTTCTCCTTTGCGACACGCTCTTTCTCTACATCGTGGTCCTCGACCAGCGGGTTCTGCTCGATAGCGGTCTCCTCGCTCATGATGCCGGCATCCTTCGCCTTGACGATGCGGTCAACGGCATCGATGACATCCTCGGCAAAGGTCTCTTGGAACGTGTGAGAAATCTCCGCCTTTTCGCATTGGCCCTTGAGCGACACATCCAGCACATTTCCGATGATAGCCAGTATCAGCGAAGCGGTACGATCCAGCAGCTCATCGTGTACCTCCTTGGTCTTGTCTGCCTTGATATAGGGCAGCAGGAGCATCAGCCGAAGTGTCTTGTATGACACGTTGGCGACTGATTTCAGCGATTCAAGGTCGGGGGTGAAGGTCTTGGTCAAGATGTGCTTCTGGAGCCAAGCGATTTCCTCCTTCTTGCTCTCGGGTGCATTGTCCCAAGTGAGGTAGCCAGCCGCTTGGCTGATGTTGGCGGTGTCTCCCCTTGTGACGAGCACCTTGCCGTCATCATCCTTCTTCGGCAGGTTTTTCACGATGTCTCTGTTGATGACGAGATAGGGGTCTGAGAAGTAGTCGTTCGTGTCAGCGGTATGCGAGCCGACATATTCCTCTCGCTGAATCAGATTGGTAGCTCCGTCCCATTCCACCTTCTGTTGGAAGATGATGAGAGGAATCTTGCCGATGAGGTTGACCTCTGGGGTCACGCTCCAGCCCATCTTCGCCTTTTCGCATCGGTAGGTGGTCTTGTGAGTGAAGATGTCGAAGTGGTAGGTCACCGCATTGTCTCCATCTTTCGCATAGTAGCCCCATGCTGCTGCGAGCAGGTTGCCATAGATATCCCAATAGGAATAAATCTCATCGCCCTTGGAACGAGCGAGGACACGAATCTGGCAAGCTGGTTTGCCATCGTTATCCTTGTACACACGGAACAGCATAGCCGACTGCGTCTCACACCCAGCGATGCGCTTCGCCTCCCTCAGTTTGGAATGGAAATGAGTATCTTTCAGCAGCTTGGTGTATCGTTTGAAAGCATCATCACAGCCATCGGTGGAGCAGGCCCACTTCACAGGTCGCCCATAGATGAACACCAGCGCAATCTCATTGATGTACTGCGGATATCCAAGAGGCAGTTTCCACCGCTTCACGATATCCTTGATGTTGCCGTCCTTGTCCTTGACAACCTTGTCCTTTCGGTTCATGATGTCGTGGCGGTCTGTGTCATACTCATGCAGGGCTTGCAGGGTCATGTCCTCCCTTGAATCCATCATCGACCTCACTCGGCTGATGTCCTTTGCCTCGATGAGCTCTTCGAACGTCTGATTCCGCCCTACGGCGGCATTGATTTTGTTGGTCAGAAAATTAAGAAATCCCATAGTTATGTCGTTTAAAATAGTTCGTCCAGGTTATCGGGCAGATCGTCATCATCATCGGTGAAGTAGTTGATAGCGTAGCCCAGCAGGTCCACATACTCGTCATGCGGTTTGTTCGGGAAACCGCACACCTCATCGACAAATTCCTCGTTCCAATCCCCATCTACCAAGTACACCCTGCCGCACTCCACCTTCGGGGAGACCGCATGGAGCCTTGTCGCCTTGTCATCGCTGGGTGACGGAGTGTAGGCCACGTTGAGGTCGGTAACCTCCTTGAGTTGTTGCGAGACCGACTTGCCGTTGGCTTTCGGCTCGATGCGCAGGGTGCTCCTCGTCTTGTCGAAGTCGTGTGCCGCCATATAGTCGGGCAGAAACCGAATGAGGTCGGGGAACTCCTTGTACAACTTGGCAGCGCAGGTGATGTAGATGTTGTTGCGAATCCTGCACGCACCGATGATGCCGGTTGGGTCGTTGTCGCTCTTGTTCTTCTTGTCATAGGCGGTATCGAGGAAGAAGTGTATCGGCTCACGATTGCGCATGATGCCGAAGTCCACCTTAGAGATGTGCTGAAACCAGCCCTCCTTGACGATGTTACCGCCAGCCACCGTTGGCCGTTGCTCATACTGTCCAGCGTAGCCTCGGGAGCCCAAGTCGATTTTAGCCTCTTGGAGCGTATGCCGCCCCAGTCTCAATGGGTCTAACAATCCATCGACATATCGTGCAGCCAGCTCGCTCGGAGACACGAAATCGGACAACTCTGCGGGCAGACAGATATGCTTGATGTTGTCAGCTTTGCGTTTCAGCAGAAATCCAGTCACATCCTCATCGTGTAATCGCTGCATGATGGTTACCACTGGAGTGTTCGCCTTGTCGACCTTACGGCTCGACAGCGTCTTGGTATGCTCGTTCGCTTGCTCTCGCAGCGATTCTGATTCAGCCTGCTTCGGGTTCTGCGGGTCATCGTTGATGATAACGTGGGCATGGAAACCCGTGATCGTAGCTCCCGTTGATGTGGCATAACGGAATCCGTTGGCGGTGTTGGCATAGTGTTGCTTACCGCTCATATCTCGCCTTATGACTACGTTAGGGAACAATGCTCTGAATTTGTCGCTATTGATGATGTCCTTTGACTTGCTCGCAAGGTCGTTGCTCAAGATACCCGAGTAAGAGTTACTGATGATGCGGATGCTCGGGTCGTTAATCCACAACCAGCAGGGCCACATGACCGAGACCAGAGTGGACTTGGTAGTGCCGGGCGGGATGTTGATGATGAGGTCATACGGCTTCGGCTCTCGGTTGATGATGCACACCGACAACTTTTGCAGCTCCTCGCACAGATACGGAATGTGCCAATTGTAGACGGGCTTTTCCGCAATGATGACATCCCAAAAAGTCTGCACGAAGTAGAAAAGGGACTTACGGCACTCGTCTGCAACCACCTGTAAAGCCAGTATCGCAACCTCATTGGAGTTCATTCTTTGTTGTTCAGCATATTCATGCCGATGGTAAGCAGGGTCTCTCTCTGCTCATCGGTGAGCGTTGAGAGGTCCACTTCCTGCTGCGCCATCAGGTCTTTGCCATCCTTACCCGTAAACTCTTGTCGCTCGACATATCCTCTGTCCTTCATCTTGGTCTTGGCATAGAAGATGAGCATGGTCGTGTCGCCCTCGTCAATCTTCTTGTAGATCTTCGCCTCGACTGAATCCTTCGCCAGCTCTCTAATCTCGTCAATCTTTGCCGCAAAGACGGGGTCATCGTTGTACCAGTTGTAGAACGTTGGTGGAGTGATGCCCACCTTGCGGCAGGTCGAGGCGACCAGAGCGAGCGACTTGGCGAAGGCTTCGATAAACTCCTTCTTGCGCTTGCTCTGCCTCCTGCGGATTGTGCGGAGACTATTGATGTTAGCCTTTTTCATTGGTGCAGGATTTACGGAGTGACGCATTCAAGTCTATCATCCATGCACGATAGGTCCTGCTCTTGGCATCGCCACCATGCAGCATATTGAGAATATGGCGGTACACCGCCAAGTCGAGGCCGCTATACCGCTCTGTTTTGCTCCACGCTTTCTTAGCGCACCTAAAGCCGTTGTCGGTGCGTCCGTTCTTGATGCCATCGAGGATGCCCTTGCGGATTTGCTCACGCATCGTCTCCTCGTTGTTGCCGACATCATGCTTTGAGCTCTGCGAGCTGGATTTGAACAAGCGGGTATCGTAATAGAGCAGCACGATATCGATGTTAGGGCACCTGCGCTGGAGTTTCTCATAGAAGCCTGGATAGAACACCAGCAAGCGTGGAATCGCCCTACAAGTGTCCGCAGCGAAGATCTGCGACATGCGCAGCTTGGCTCCCACTCTCCACAAGTTCATATAGGTCTTGGGGAACACCGCATTGTTGTCCATGATGCACTTCCAGACATCGCTATCCTTCCAATCGTAAATCACGTTGTAGAGGTATCGCCTTTGGGCAGCATTCTGATAGGCCATTCGGTGGAACGAGGTCAGACGCTGCACGCTCTCGGCGGCTCGCACACCGATAATCTGGACAAACTTCTCATGCTTCTTTGCTACCGCCTTGAAGAACTCTTGATAGCTCATGCCATACTTGAAGTCGGGATGCCATCGCAGGGCATAGGGAGGCGGTGTGCGCACCCATTTGTCCTTGGCTCTGATATCCCAGCAGGTCCAGCTATCTTCATCGAGCAGAGTGTTCGTGCAGTTGTAGTGTCTCCACGGGAGGCACAGCCAATTGAATGAGCCACCCAGCGAGAGAATCATCCTGCGGTAGTGCTCCACCACTTCGGGGACATCGGGATAAATGGCTTCCTCATCGACAAATGACACGCTCAACCGCTTAAAGTCGATGCCGTGTTTCCTCATCGTGTGGATGGTCATAAGCATCAAAGCGATGGAGTCCTTTCCACCGCTAAATCCCATGTCCACGTAGTAGTGTTTTGCGAACACATTCAAGATGCGTTTTTCTGCCGCCTCGAACACATTCATGTTGAGCGGTCTTGTCAGCATCGCCATAGCTTAAATCTTTTGAGCGTCACTATATCTGTTGTCCTTTGCCATGAGGCGCAGGAACTCCTCTTTCGACACGTTGGAAAGTCGGTACAACTCTTCCTTGCTCATGCCAAGTTTCTTGGTGATTTCGTTGACTTGGTAGCCCTCGCTCAACAGATTCTGCACGATGTTCTCCATCGGGTCGAGCAGGTGCTCGCCTCTCGCTCTGTTGAATGCGATGGTACCAGCCACGAAATGTTTCGGTTGCCGACCAAGAAAAGCTTCTTGGTCTTCTTCGATTTCGGCAGGAATGCGAGTACTGAGAACATCGCTAAAAAGAACACCCCTATAAGGAGCCATCCCTGCGCTTGTGATAAAACATTCATAGTTTTGCTAAATTTTTAGGTGATTAAAAACATAAAATGCACCCCAAAGTTATAAAGACGCTCTGAATTGTTTGAGCAATACTACAATAATTAACATTAATTAACGGCTCAAGTAATCGGTCACAGCCCGCTGGAAACCCTCAAAGGTGCGGATGACCACATACTTGTTTCCCCACGTTTCCGCTATCGCCTGCCACTCTTTCTGATGTTCCGATTGTCTACCCTTACCCCACTTGAACTCGATGCATAGCGAGCCGTAGCCATGCCGTGGTATCAGCAGAATCATGTCTGCCACACCAGCGACAACTCCCTCAGCTTTCATGATGCGAGATTCGAGGCCTTCTCTCTTGCCGCCATTGGGGACCGCAAAGAGTAGTTTTGCGAGCTTCGGGTATTGCTGATTAAACCAGCTCTTGCACGACTGCTGGAGACGGCTCTCATTGTGGTGTATTCCTCTGGTCTTTTTTGTAGCCCCTGCAAGCATGGCTTGGTATTGCTGCGGGGTCATCCTCTCTGTGTTGTTCTTCGCCATAGATTGAATAGATAAATATATATTATACCTGCTTCACATATCAATCCCCTACAACATACAAGTAGATAGGGGATTGAATAGATAAATAGATAGTGCGTAACTTAATTATCTTTGTCGCTGATCTTCTGTTTTCGCTTGAGCTTGCGAGCGAGAGCCGCAGCCCTGCGCCCTTTGTTGATGAGCTGGTGGTCATCTGTGCCCAGCCGCCTCTGCTGATAGGAGAGCTGGGCAAACTCTTGCAGGTGGGAGATTATCTCCTCAAAATCTACGTTGCTGATTTGGTACATACTTTCTCAAAGTAAAAAACTATCGGGTGTAAATCTACCTTTAGCAGTCCATAGTCGATTGATTGTCGAACTTGGAAACTGCGTTTGATGATGCCTTCACATTGGCGAGTAAGTTCTGCTCTAAACTGCTCGATGGTCAAGATGCCCTTTCGAAAGTTGCAAGCTCGGCAAGATGGGTTGTAGTTATCCATCTCATCAGTACCCACGTTGTTCGGGTTGTACACCCAGCCTCGTTGAAGCGGCTTGATGTGGTCAACCTGCATATCTTCGTAGGCGATTTCTTTTCCGCAATAGGCACAATGGCCGTTGTACTTGTCATATACTTGCTGACGCTGCTTTTTGTTCATTGTTGGTCATGATAGTTTACCAGTTAACGTACATTTCATCGCACATATCAGTAGTCCCAAGCAGATGCTTGGTGCCATTGTTGTATGGAATGCACTGACGCCAATAAGTACAGCCTGCTGCAAATTTGCTTTTATCAAATCTTGAAGAAATGTGAGAGAATTCCGTATATCTCCATTCTTCTCCTATATCATCCCTCACCAACACGGGCATACCTGCGTGGAAGTTAGCAATGTCGTAGTGGGGCTTGGGCAACTCCAACTCCTTGTAGTCGGGGTGGGTCTTGATGATTTCGGCAATTACACTATCACTCCATACTGCATACACAAATGTACCACGCTCTTCTTGGCCAGTATAAAATAAATATTCTTCTTGTGAGAAGTCGTATTCTGCCATTTCTTGAGTGCTTACAAATTTACCAAACGCAGCCTTGATTTTGTCGGCATTTGCTGCATCGCCTTGAATGTAGTAGTTCATATCTTTACTTGGTTAAAATTGTTAAAATTGTTACACTTGCGCAGATGGCGGGCATGGCCATGATGACATTTCAATCTGCCTCATCTGCATCTGGATTTCACTCAATCTGTCTGCTATCATCTGTTCACGCAGCTGGATTAACTCACGCTCGCAGTCAAGCAGGTGCTCATACTCGCTCTTAGGTATCGCTACAAGTTCCTCAGTCATCAGTTACCTCCTTTCTGTATTCTCAGTCCAACTCTCTTTGCCTTGTATGGGTTATTAGCCGCAAAAGCGAAATTCAGCTCTATTCGGCTGATGCGTTTTGG
>Ga0247611_10005564_pt1 | contig 16592 bp, 16 predicted proteins | sample 177DNAGHGhighgp2_FD_192422 | JGI IMG/M metagenome (GOLD analysis project Ga0247611, IMG submission 192422) | Sheep rumen microbial communities from Palmerston North, Manawatu-Wanganui, New Zealand - 1770 DNA GHGhigh gp2 | ecosystem: Host-associated > Mammals > Digestive system > Stomach > Rumen... | reverse complement strand
CTTAATTTTTCAATGCCAAATTCTTCAAGTAATTCTTCAAGTTTTTTTCTTTTTTCACTTACTGTCAATTTTTCATTCATTTCCAGTACAAGTTTTAAATTATCTTCTACTGATAATTTTCTAAAAATAGATGCCTCTTGAGGCAAATACCCTATACCAAGTTTAGCCCTCTCATTCATAGGCAATGAAGATATATCATCTCCATTCAAAAGTATTTGTCCCTTATTTGGCTTTATCAAACCGACAACCATGTAGAAAGTAGTTGTCTTTCCGGCACCATTCGGGCCAAGCAAACATACGACTTCACCTTTATTTACGTCAAAGGAAACGTCATTAACAACACTCCTGTCCCCATATATTTTTACAAGATTTTTTGCTTCAATTTTCATATATTTCCCTCTACAACCTGTTAATAATTTTACAAAAAATAAAAAATACTTTCAAGAAAAATTTTAATGATTAAATCCCGGAGGAGTTGTATGTCTTATAGGAGGTATTGAAGATTGTCCCGGCATCTGAGGACGCATTGAACTTTGTCCCGACATCCCGGGTAATCCAGGGCTTCTTGGTAAACCGGGATTTGGAGCTTGAGTTTGAGTTTGCGGAGTAGGTGGGGCTTGTTCTTCCTGAACTTCCTCTTGAACATTCTCAACTTCTTCTTCAATTTGTTCTTCCTGAGCTTGAGGATTTAGTGCATTCAATCTTAGCTGATGCATTTCTTCACAAGCCTCATAGAAATAATCCTTATATTCTTCAGGATAAAATTCAGATAATTTATCCAAAAGAGGTTTAGGGAATTCTGAATATTTAACAATTTTATCAACAATTTCATTTGTTAACGGATAAAGACTTCTGAAATTCTTTATATACACAGAACGACATTCAGCTTCCGTTCTTTCTGCAAAATCAATAGCTTTTTCCGACATTCTGCAGGTTACATAATTCTTTTCGTAATATACGCCGACATACTCTTTCATCATTAAACGCATAATCAAATCAAAATCAGCCATTATCTTGAATTTATCATCAAAATAACCCTCTGCGGCTAAAACTGATTTTTTAAATACCATAGCTTGTCTTTGGCATGGGACAACCTGAAAAGCATTAAACATTGCAGGTTCAAAATTAAACACATAACCTTCAGGATGAATAGTATATGCCGGAGCATAAGAATAATCAGCATCATTTTCTTCCATTAGCTGAATTATTTCCATCAGAGCAGTTATATCATGCATAAAATCATCACAACTGAGAAAAGCAACATATTTCCCTTTTGCTCGCATTATACCCTTATTCAATGCATCATACTTACCGCTGTCAGGTTCCGAATAGAATTGCAAATACCCTTTGGATTTATAATCCATTAAAAGAAGTTCTGTTTCATCATTAGATGCTTTGTTTATAACTATATGTTCAACATCCGGATAAGTCTGCAAATTCAATAATGTAACAAGCAAATTAAACTCATCCGTCAAATCGTTTTCTATAAGATTATAAGTCGGTGTAATTATCGATACTTTAGGAATTTGAATTTCTTCATCCATATTTGAGTTGCCCCCCTTTATCTATATTTTACCATATAATACTAATTCTATTGACAATTATTTCAACTTTGTAACGTATTTGTTAAAAACAAAAAAATGGATTATCATTATATTACTATGGATTATTCAAGGATTGTTATAGTTGATGACGAAAAAATTGTAACCTCCTCCTTCAAAACTTTGCTTAAAGTTGAAGGATATACTGAAGTGGATTGTTTTAACAGTCCGTTTGAGGCTTTAGATTTTTTAAAAAATAATAAACCGGAAATAGTTATTTCAGATTTTCTTATGCCAAATATGAATGGGTTAGAATTTTTAACCGAAGTAAAAAAAATGTACCCTGAAATCAGTTTGATTATGCTGACAGGATATGCTGACAAAGAAAATGCGATAAGAGCAATTAACGAAATCGGGTTGTATAAATATATAGAAAAGCCTTGGGATAACGACGATTTACTTGTAAATATCAAAAATGGTATTGAACGCAGCAACCTGATATCCAAATTAAATGAAAAAATAACGGAACTTGAAACTGCTAAAAAACAGTTAGAGGTTTATTCAAATGAGTTAGAATTGCTTGTTGCAGAAAGAACAAAGGATTTAACAATAGCAAACAGCAAACTCTCCGGAATAATCAATTACTGTGCCGACGGAATTATCATTCTTGACAAGGATGGGAATATACTTCAGGCAAATCCTGCTTGCGAAAATATGACAGGATTGAGCGAAACTTCTCTTATTAAACTAAAATTTCAGGAAATTGCATACATAACAACAAACAGAGGGAATAAATCTTTTGATAACATTAACGGCGGAATTTTCGGATTAAATAAAGATAATAACGATATTCTCGTAAAAGACTGTGTTGTGGTTAACCAATTAAGCAAGGCAGAAACTCCGGTAGAGATAAATTTTGCAGCAATTTTCTCTGATAATAACGAAGAAAAATATGTTGGAGTTATCCGTGATGTAAGTAAACAAAAAGAAACCGAAAGATTAAGAGATGATTTTATCGCAACACTTACTCACGACTTGAGAACACCGTTAACTGCGGCTATCCAAACTTTAAAATTCTTCCTTGACGGAACTTTAGGGGAAATTGAGGACAAACAAGCCGCATTATTAACAACTATGCTGCAGAGTAATGAAGATTTGCTCGGTTTAGTCAACGCATTGCTTGAAGTTTACAGATTTGAAAGCGGTAAGTTAACTCTTTGTAAAACTGTATTCAGGGCAAGAGATTTGGTTACTCAATGTTTTGATGAATTGAAACCGCTTGCGGATAAAAAGAATATTGAATTTAGCCTTAACTGTGATATTCCTGCCGAAAAAGAAATATTGGCTGATAAATCCGAAATTAAACGAGTAATCATCAATTTATGCGGAAATGCAGTAAATTATACAAATAAAAACGGTCATATTGAAGTAATTGCAAAACTACAGTCGGGAGATTTTATATTTTCTGTTGTTGATGACGGTAACGGCATACCTAAAGAAGATATTCCTAAATTGTTTAACAGATTTTCTCAGGGTACAAGCAGAAAACGCTCGACCGGAACAGGCTTGGGCTTGTATTTATCCAGACAAATAGTGGAAGCACACGGCGGTAAAATATGGCTTGACAGTAAGTTAGATAAGGGTAGTGAATTTACATTTGTATTAACAGATGTAGCAAACGAAGAAAGACAGGTTGTAAATGGTTAGAGTGCTTATTATTGAAGATCAGGATATGGCAAGAGTTGCTCTTTCCGTTGTATTAAGCAAAAACGAAAATATAGAAATTGCAGACATGGCAGTTGATGGATTGGAAGGAGTTGAAAAAGCTCTTAAACATAATCCTGACTTAGTTATTATGGATATTGGACTACCATCCATTGATGGAATTGAGGCTACAAGAAGAATAAAAGAAGCTAATTCTGATATAAAAGTTTTAATGTATACTTCAAGAGAAGATGAAGATGACATTTTTGATGCTTTTAAAGCAGGTGCAGACGGTTATATTACAAAAGGTGCCACGGTTGATCAAACTTTATCGGCAGTGCTTGCTGTAAGTGAAGGTACAGGCTGGCTTGATCCTGCTATCGCAAAGGTTGTATTAACAAATATCAGAAAAAGTTCTTCAACAGAAAGCCGACGCGGAGAAATCAATTATAAATTAGGAAAAAATTTGTACGGCTTAACCGAAAGAGAAATGGACGTTCTTGCACTTATTGTTGACGGATTAACTAATCCGCAAATATCTGATAAATTGTGTATTACAATATCCACTACAAAGACTCATGTCCATAGCATTTTGCAAAAATTGTATGTCAGAACCAGAGCCAAGGCAACGGCGATTGCAATGAATGAAGGTTTGGTGTAGAAATATGAAAAAAAGATATGTATTTATAGCTGCAGCTATTCTTTTAGCCTGCCAAATCCAAGTCTTTGAGCCGGTTATAGCAAAAGATATGGCTACCAAAGAAGCTCAATATATAAAAAGGGTTAGAAAAGACCAAATAAAACAAGAATATAAGAGGAATAAATTAGAATATAAACCGTCAGGTTTTATGTCAATGGATGAGTATGAGAAGAAATCCGCTCCTAAAGATAAATTTGATATGGATTTTGGATTACCTAAAGTTGAAAAACCTTATGATATGCAATATGTTCCTCGTCCTATATATAAACTTGTAAAATATAACGATCCGCCGGGTTCTCCGGATTTAGAAGTATCAAGAGAACTTTTTAGAACAAGACAGTTAAACCTACCGGGAATTACCGCTCCTAACCTTCATTTTATGGTTTATCCTGCTGTTTATTACTACCCTGAAAAAGGTGCTGTAGCCTGTGACTTGTTTATTATTCCTTTAAGAGATAATGAAAGTGCAGTCAACAGAATTTTAAAAGCAAATATAGCCAATCGTTTTTCAGAACCTATACTGTCTACCGATAAAGAACTTTCAAATCGTTCAACCTATCGAACCCTTACTCCTATAGATTTTTCCGCCGACAGTACAAAGCTTTTAGTTAAAGAAAAAATAGGCAGTTCTGCAGACGGTATTTGGCAGACCAATCTTATTGTTTATGATTTTGTAAATCAAACCTCTTATAACCTGACTGAAATAAGAGAAGCTATAAGTTATTATTGGAAAGAATACAAAGGTCTTGACCTCAATGATAAACGCTGGGATGTATTTCCTTTAGGTTTTAGCAAAGGTAATCCTGACAGAATTATGCTTACTTCGTATGCATATACAGGAGAAGAACCTGTTTTCTTAGGAGTATGGTCCATTGACGCAAGAGGAGAACAAGCTCGCTTAATATCTATGCAAAACGGAAGTATTGAAGTTGCCTCAAACGGATTTAAAATAGAAAAAGAAGGAACTCTCAATAAAAAACTTACAGAAAAAGAAGAAAAATTTGAACAAAAAGTTGAAAAAAAGAAAGAAAAAATCGAAGAAAAGAAAGAAAAAGCCGAAATTAAGGAAATGAATAAAGAAAAAATCAAAAAACTAAAAGAAGTCAATAAGCAATATAAAAATGAATACCAAGACTACAGACTTATGGATAGACTTAAAGGCTCAACTGAAATGAACGAAAATATAGAAAAATACGAGGAACTTCAGGATAAACTTGATGAAAAACGTAGAGTTAAAGAAGAAAAAGCTGAAGAAAAGCAAAAATTAAAAGAACAAAAAGCTCAACAAAAAGAACAACAACAGCAAATAAAAGCTCAGGAAAAAGCTCAACAAAAAGAAAATACTCCTCCAAAAAACGGACAGCCGATACAACCTTAAACAAAATAAATAATAAAAGCTGAAAAATAATTAATTATTCGCCTGTTTTACATTAAAAAGGATTTTACAATAAAAAAGGGAGCCAAATGACTCCCTTTTTTATATTTGTATAAATATGGACTAGTCTTTTGCATGACCTGCAGTACCAAGAACGTCGCGCATTTTGTGCATAACCATTTCTTTAACAGCAGTTCTTCCAGGTCCCATATATTCTCTTGGGTCAAATTTTTCAGGATGTTCAATAAAGAACTCTCTGATAGTTGAAGTCATTGCAAGTCTTAAGTCAGTATCGATATTAATCTTTGCAACACCGTGTTTTGAAGCGTAATTAAGCATTTCTTCAGGTACACCTTGAGCATCAGGCAAATTACCACCGAATTTATTACATTTTTCAACAAATTCTTTAGGTACTGAAGATGAACCGTGAAGAACGATAGGATAATCGCCAAAACCTGCTTCACGTAAAGCATCTTTGATTTCTTTTAATCTTTCAAAGTCTAATTTAGCTTCACCTTTGAATTTGTAAGCACCGTGAGAAGTACCGATGGCAATAGCCAAAGAATCACAGCCTGTTTGTTTAACAAATTCAACAGCTTCTTTAACGTTAGTATATTTAGCATCTTTAGCAGATACATTAACATCATCTTCCACACCTGCAAGTTTACCAAGTTCTGCTTCAACAGAAACACCTCTTGCATGAGCATAATCAACAACTTGTTTAGTAACTTTTACATTTTCTTCAAACGGGAATCTTGAACCGTCAATCATAACAGAGGAGAACCCGCCGTCAATACAAGCTTTACAAATTTCAAAATCTGCACCATGATCTAAATGTAATGCAATAGGTATAGTAGTTGTAGCTAATGCAGCTTCAACCAATTTAATCAAATAAGTTTGATTAGCATATTTTCTTGCACCTGCTGATACCTGTAAAATAATAGGTGATTGAGTTTCTTCAGCAGCTTCTGCAATACCTTGTAAAATTTCCATGTTGTTTACATTGTAAGCACCGATAGCATATCCGCCAGCTAGTGCTTTCTTGAACATTTCATTTGTTCCGACTAATTTTCTTTCAGCCATTTTGTTCTCCTTTTTTATATCCTTTTTGGCTCTAAGCCAATCTACAAATAATCTCTCTTATACATTTAGAATAAAACAAACATATGAGAATTACAAGAAGACAACTCTTAATAATTTGACTCTAATTAAAAAAAAATATATTATATTACATAAGTAATATCTGGAATATAAAGGGTTATAAATGGAACTATACGAATACACTATTGAAGAAAATAAAATTTTTGACAAATATTGTAATGAACAGCAGAAATTAGATTCAAAGCTGGTTGTTCCTGATACATTGGATAACTACAAACACAATTTAAAAGTAAAAAGAAAACAGCTTGAACTTGCAAAATATTACAGAGATAAAGAACGTGCCGAAAAACTTAAAATGGATATTAATTATTACATTGCCAAAATAAAAAAAGAAGAAAATAATGTATACGATACCCTATTTTCACATAACTATAATCAGAAATATTCAGAACAAGAAATGTATGATTATAATACCTTACTTTCTGCTAATAAAAACTCAAATACAGAAAACCAAAACAATGCATTTGAAACTTTATTCGCTGATACCAAAAATGGTATGGATTTTTCTGAAATTTAGTAATATTTTAACTGATTAACAGAATAAGGATTTTCACAACTTACATATATGCTATTGCCGGAATAGCAATTAGCATTGTTTGAAAATACATAGCTTCTGCCGGCATTTATCGAACCTATACAAAGACATCCAAATAAAGCCGTAATTACGAACAAAAAAACAAACCAATATTTCATTTAATTTCCCCTTTTCTATATAAAGGTTCAATACATAAATTTATTGATAAAATCTTATATTTTATTAATTTATGTGAAGGAAAATGTAAATAAAAAAGGTTATTACAAATTGCAATAACCTTTTTATATTTTATTTATCTTAACTTACTTATCTTACAAAATTCGTCAAAGTTACATCTTCTTGTTTTGGCGGCATAAACCCCATATCCTCTCCGGCTTTTCTGCATTTCAGATGCCAAGCCATATTTCTTGCAAGAAATCGCATATTTTGCAAACCTTCAATATCCTGTTTTACATCTTCAACGGTTCTTCCATGAACCATATTCCAATATCTGCCGGATATTACAGGCATTTGAGTAATCATAAAATATTTATTTAGTTGATCCAAAGTAGCAGTAGTACCGGATCTTCTAGCACTCGCAATAGCTGCGGCAGGCTTATGTTCAAAAATCCTTCTGCCGGAATGTGCATTTACATAAAAAGCTCTGTCAAGAAAAGCTGTAATAGAACCGGTAGCAGCCGCATAATGTACAGCTGAACCAAAAACAAAACCGTCAAAATCTTTAGCAAGTTCTAAAAATTCATTTACCTTATCCTCTATCACGCATTTTCCGAGTTTACCGCAAGCACCGCAACCTCTGCATCCTGATATTACATCAGTCCCTATTTGAAATATTTCTGAGTCGATACCTTCCTGTTTCAAGGTTTTTGCAATTTCTTCCAAAGCCGCATTTGTACATCCTTTTGTATGAGGAGAACCGTTTAACAATAATACTTGCATTATATAACCCTTTCTTATCTTTTTTAGTATCTATTAATGAAATAAGTTCCCTACATACGCAGAGAACTTATTCATTTTAAAATCTATGTACTTATAACACAGAAAAATTATATTAGTGAACCAACATTCTCTTTAATTCATCCGGTCTTGAAGTCTTAGCCATAGCATCTTCTAAGGAAATAAGTTTATCTTTATAAAGATTAGCCAAAGCCATTTCCAAAGTTTGCATACCCAAACCTTGATTCATCTGAATTGTAGAATAAATCTGAGCAGCTTTTGATTCACGAATCAGGTTAGCAATAGCCGGAATAACAAGCATTATTTCCTGAGCCATTACACGACCTTTCTTTGTTCCGTCAGGCTGAATTTTCGGTAAAAGTGTCTGTGCAAATACCGCAACAAGAGAGTTTGCAAGCTGAACACGAATCTGTTGCTGCTGACCTTCAGGGAATACGTCGATAATACGGTCAACAGTTTGAGAAGCTGAAGACGTGTGCAAGGTGCCGAATACCAAGTGACCTGTTTCAGCTGCTGTCAATGCTAACGCAATAGTTTCGTGGTCTCTCATCTCACCTACGAGGATGATATCAGGGTCTTCACGAAGTGCTGATTTAAGAGCATTTGCAAAAGATCTTGTATCCATACCTAACTCACGCTGGTGGATAATACTTGATTTAGAAGTATGCACAAATTCTATCGGGTCTTCAATAGTCAAAATATGTTCAGATCTCGTAGAATTGATATAGTCAATCATAGCAGCCAAAGTTGTTGATTTACCTGAACCTGTAGGACCTGTAACAAGAATCAAACCTCTTGGTCTTTCAGCAGTTGTTCTTACAATCTCAGGCAAGCCCAATTTATCAAAAGAAGGTACTGTTGAAGTAATGGTTCTGAAAGCTGCCGCATAGTTACCTTTATCTTTATAGAAGTTAACCCTGAAACGACTTAAACCTTCAATACCATAAGAGAAGTCAAGTTCCCATTCCTGCTCTAATCTACGTCTTTGTTCGTTAGATAACATAGGGAAAAGTAAATTTTCTACCTGATCAGGAGTAAGAGGCGGAAAATCCATTCTCTTTAACTTACCGTCAACACGCATACATGGCGGCAATGCACTTGAAATGTGCAAGTCACTACCGTTATTTTCTACTAATATTCTTAATAACTCTTCTATAGCTACCATTCTACCCTCTCATTCTATTCTGTATATTGAATTATTTTATCATTTTCATCCATTGCCATTTCAATTAAGGCATATGTCATATAAGCACCCAAAGCTACTGCTTTCGGATCCAAATCAGATTTGTTTGCTGCTTCAATAATAGCCGAATTTATTTCCGGATTTTCATCCTTTATGTAATGTATCATATTTTTCCGCCATGCCGGCATATCTTTGAATATTTCTGAAAAAGCGGCTACAGCCATTTCCTCGCTTACAACAGGAAGCATAAAACACCCTCATTTTACTTCTTATTATAATTTGATTATACGATAAATTATCTTATTCAGCAACCTATAATTTAAATAATCATTTGTTTGCAGTATAATTACGGCATGAGGCTTGTTAATCTTAATTTAAAAAATTACAGAAATTGTGAAGATTTATTTCTAAATTTCGAAAAAAACAAAACTTTGATTATTGGGAAAAATGCTCAGGGAAAAACCAATATTCTGGAAAGTATTTACTTTCTTTCAACTTTAAAAAGTCCAAGAACCGCTAATATTACAGATATCATAAGATTTTCAGCAACCAAAACCGAAATTAATTCAAACATAATTAAAGCTGATACAGATATTGAATTGAATTTTTCTTACACAACCGAAAAAACAAGAGAACTTAAAGTTAACAAAGTAAAAACTACGCCTAAAAATTTCAAAAGCGTATTGAAAACCGTTCTGTTCTCAACTAACGATTTATTGCTGCTAAGAGGGAACCCTTCTGACAGAAGAGATTGGCTTGACAGAGCTATTTCACAAGTTTATCCGGCTTATGACGAAAGATTATCAAAATACGATAAAATCCGCATCCAAAAAAATAACTGCTTAAAAGATTATTTAAAAACAGGAAATCTCAATAAAACATTAATTGAAGTATATAATGAACAGTTATCCGTCACGGGAAGCAACATAATCTATCTGAGATTAAAATTCCTCAGAGAAATAGAAAATATTGCAAAAACAAAACATAAAATAATAAGTGAATCCGAAGACCTAAAAATTAATTATGATTGCAATTTTTTAGATAAAGAAACAGAACCTGATGAAATTCTGGATTGTTTCAAAAAAGCAATCGAAGAAAAAAACGAAGAAGAAATGAGAAGAGGACAAGCCTGTGTAGGTCCGCACCGTGATGATATTAAATTTTATATTAATGACAATGACTCCTCAAAATTTGCTTCTCAAGGACAACAACGGACAATAGTACTTGCATTGAAGCTTTCCGAACTTGATATAATTACCGAAAAAACTGGAGATGAACCTATTTTATTGTTGGATGATGTACTTGCCGAATTGGATGATATAAGACAAAATTATCTTTTAAAATCTATAAACAATAATACACAAACAATTATAACTTCTGTTGATACGGTTTTATTTGAAAAAGATTTTTTACGGGATGTTCAAATTTATAATATTGAGAATGGAACAGTTATTTAGATTTAGGTTTACATAACTTAACATATTTATATGAATTCTAAAGATACGAATACAAATTGCCGTTACTCTATGAGGAAAGGAATAAATTCATGGGTCTGGCAGCATCACAAGCTAAATTATTAAGTATAACCTCTAGGCTTTCTGATAACGAATTACGTTCTCAGTCCATTACTGCTGCTAAAATGGGATTAGCCCATGAAACTGCGGAAGCCAGCCGCAAATATATCAATGCTTTAAATAAGAATGAATTTATTTACAGGACATACGATCAAAACGGAGATAAGTGTTATGTGCCATGTACGGGGATGCAATTAAGCCTTTACGGACCTTTAAAAAACCAATACTGTCTTGTTAATACTAAAGGGCAGATTATGGTCTCAGAACTTGACGGAGCTAATTATCAGGATAGTGCCGACATTAACGAATTTTTGGCTCACTACGGAATAGACCCTATTCCAACAGGTGAATACAAACAGGTTAAAAACCCGGAATATTCTGATGGCTACGAAAAATGGAAAGAAGGCTATGACGAATGGAAGGAAGGACAGCCTAATAAAGACGATTTTTGGATTGAAGATCCTAATTGGACTCCTTCAGCAAATCCCGGAACAAGCTGGGATTTATATGACAAGTTTATGAACGGTTCTGTTGGCGGATGTTTTAGTTGTTCTTCAAACCCAAGTTCTCCTGAATACAATTACGTAAGACACTTTAATCATACACTCGGACACCTTATTGGTGGTGAACCTTCCATTTGGCAAGGTGAATTCTGGTGGACAACCCCTGTTGGCGGCAGAGACGGTACTTCAGGTGACGGTGCAATAATGAGAGAAATTGCAGACGCTTTAAAAGGCAAACCTTGCTGCGGACATGACTCCTGCGATGAAGTCCATACTCACGACTTATTTGGAACCTCTGTAACCTTCGATTGCGGTGATGAAAATTGTGACGGTACAGAATTAGTTACCGATAAAGTTAAAAAACTAATGAATGATATTGAAGATTTTGTCGGACGTAAGGCTCAAGAAATACTATCTGATCCATCATATCCCAACTCATTACCAAGTTATATCGTAGATATGTTTTACTCTGCGGCAGATGCACAAAATGCTCTTGCAAATCCAACCATGTATGGTTTCTCCAGTGCTAAGGAACTCTTGATGTATTGTTACAAAGGTGACGATAGCGATCCTGAATGGATAGCATTAAAGAAAAGATATTATCACATAATTGAACACGATTTGAGAGGTGCATTGGAAGAAGAAGAAGAAGAACCGGGAATGATATTCGATGAAGACGGATACAATGAAGCTGTCGGAGAATGGGAGTCTCACGAACCTGAACCGTACGATGTACCTGAATATATCGATGAGGAAATACTTGAGTATGAAGATAAAGATGAAGCTCAATGGTATGTAAACTTGTGGCACAGAATGAACGGCCCGTCTCAGCAAAAAGACGGTATGACGTCTTCTGTTGATGAAACTAATGTTACGACTACCGAATACGGTACAGATTTTATCGGCGAATCAACTACTGTTACTACTACCTGGGAAGGCCCAAGATGGTACGTTCTTGAAGACGGGCTTATGAACAGTCAGGATTGGTTAAAATATGCTCTTGAAACTGGTACCGTCTCTTTAGAACGTGTAAATTATACAAACCCTACAGAAGTCGGTACAGGTTTAAAACACGCAACTTGGACTTCAATAATTTATACCAATGCACTTGATATCTCTGAACAACAGAATGAAAAAGCTATTGCAATAGCAGAGGCTGAATATGAACAAAAATCAAGAGAAATTGAGAATAAAGATAAACAATATGACAGTATACTAAAACTCCTCGATACAGAACATAATGCTTTGCAGCAAGAATTGGAAACCGCTAAAACTGTTATCCAAAAAAACACTGAAAGAACTCTTAAAATTTATTCTGCATAAAAAATTTGCCTTTGATGGGATTTGAACCCATGGCCTCTCCCTTACCAAGGGAGTGCGCTACCCCTGCGCCACAAAGGCAAATTCTAAATTAAATTTTTAATACAGACTTTTGGAACTACCAAGGGAGTGCTGCTACCCTCCCTCCACTCAAACAATACTCAATTGTTTGTGCGGAGCCTTGCCACAAAGGCAAATTTCCAAGCAAAAAAAATAAGCCGGCAATAGGAATCGAACCTACAACCTACGGTTTACAAAACCGTTGCTCTACCGTTGAGCTATGCCGGCCTACGTTTATTATTCTATGTGAAAAATTTTAAATGTCAAGAACATTTTTTGTATTTTGAGTATAATTAGATAGGAGGTATAACTGTGGTAAAATACATTGCACCGATACTATTGCTTACTATTTCAAATGTTTTTATGACTTTTGCATGGTACGGACATTTAAAACATAAAGCTGCGGCTCTTTGGGCTGTAATATTGATTAGCTGGGGAATAGCCTTTTTTGAATATTGTTTTCAGGTTCCGGCAAACAGAATAGGACACGAGGTATATAATGCAGCTCAACTAAAAACTATGCAGGAAGTTATTACATTGATTGTATTTAGTGTATTTTCGGTATGGTACTTAAAAGAAGAATTCCGCTGGAATTATTTGGTCGGATTTGCTTTAATCATTCTTGCCGTATTTTTTATATTTAAAAAATGGTAAAAAACTTTTATTTAGACTTAAACGTTTTATATGACTGAATTTCAGCCATCTCATATTGACAAAAATAAGGTAATAACATATACTGTAATGGTTACTATGTTATAGTTTTATAAAGAAAGGATTATTGGAATGAAGAAGAATTGCTTTTCAAAGTTATTACTGACTTTGTCTGTATTTGGAATGTTGTTTTCCCCTGCATTTGCTACTAATTGGATTCAGATAGGTCCGGGACACTATATTGATTCACACAGTATAAAACCAGCTAATGATTACGGAACATATACATTTGACACGAAATATCTTGCAAAAGATAAACCGTTAGAATATGTCGACAATCAAGGTGTATGGACTATCAAAACTCATTCATATATGGATTGCAGAAATTCATATGCTAAAACATTGTCTTATACAGCTTTAGACGGAAATGAAAAAAGACTTGTTGTTGACAGAAATATCGGTAAACAATGGTTTGGAATAAACAATCCGGGTTCTAAAGCATATGAATCATATCTTTTTATTTGTACAGATAAATATTTGAAAGATAGAGAAGGTTATCACCCTCTTTGGTGGTATTAATAAAAAATACCTTATTCAAAAAGACGGCAGATGCCGTCTTTTTTGTTTTCAAAATTTTAAAACCTTTCTTAATTTTTTATTTTTCGAGCATAGGAAAGTCCCGCCGGTAAATCCAAAACCGTATGAATATACGAAGGGTGATTATTTATCGCGTCAATATAAGTTTGAACCTTTTCTTTATGAGATAAAACGTTATCACATGTAAATATCCCGCCAACCTTTAAATGCGGATGAATTAATCTGAAATAATCAACTGATTCCCTCTTATTAGCATCAACAAAAGCAAAATCAAAAAGCAAGTCATCAGGTAGATACTCTAAAACTTTAATAGCTTCACCTGGACGAATAGTGATTATATCAGCCACATTACATTTTTCAAAATTTGCCTGAGCAATAGAATATCTTTTTTCATAAAATTCAATCGTACTTAACTTTCCGCCGTTATTTTTAAAAGCTTTGCCGAGCCAAATTCCGCTATAACCGTTGGATGTACCGACTTCAATACCTGATACAAATCCTTCATTAATAATAGTTTGATGTAAAAACTCAGCAGTCTGCCTTGAAATATTCCAAAAATCTCGTTGCGTTTTTTCTAATTCAACAAGTATTTCCTGCGTAGTGTTATCAAATTTTTCTATCATTATTTAGATCCTATTTTTTTGAAGGATTTTGCTATATACATTGAATTTACAGGAATATCAAGTTTATTTGTTTGAACAATTTTTTGAGTTTCCAAATCGACTATTGTGTATATATTTGCTTTAGCATCAGTAATGATAACAAAACTTGAGTCTTCAACCGGAATAATTTTTGTAGGGAAGATGTTATCAGGCAAATCAATAACATTGCTCCTCGTATCAATAGAAGTATCAATAACATCAAGATTATGATTAGCCGCACCAAGAACAAACAAATTATCCTTATAAACATACATATCAACCGGTTTTTCAGTTGTAGGATTTTCAGACATCAAGCCCATAGTTTCATAATCAATTATAGCAAGTCGGTTCTTAGTTCTGCTGGTAATATACAACTTGCCGTCTTTATACACCATTTTTGATACGTTAGGGAACTTTCCAACCAACTTTAAGACAAAGCCGTTATCCAATTCAACAGCCCAAATCTCTCTTGTTTGTTTGTCGTTATAAAACAATTTAGTGCCGTCTTCACTGATAATAGCTTTTTCACACATACCGTTAAGTCTGAGCTGGCGTTTTAAAGTCATCGTTTCCAGACTTAAAACATACATACTGGCATCTTCACCGCTCGAAATATAAGCGAGTTTATTTTTATCGTCAATAAGAATTTCATCAGGTTGTGTAGGCAAATCTACTTCTTTTATAATTTTATCATCCGTTAAAGATATTATATCCACTGATTTCTTACCAAATGAAGTTACAAGCAAAAATACATCATACCCTTTCAGACAAATAGGTACATTATCCTGAAAAAGTGCATAACTAACGTAACCTTTTGCAGGATTAACTACCTGAATATGTCTTGATATACTTGATAAAATATACATAATTTTATTCTTAAGTTGCGGAACAGCCTCAAGAGAATTTGTTGTCAACCCGCCTTTTGGAGCAGCAACCGGAACAATAAGTCCGTTATCCTGATACGTTCTGACATCTAAATTCCCGATAATATTCTTCATTGACTCAGGAATGATGAAATTTTTAGGAACAAGTAAATCCTGAGGCAATAGCCCTGTCATGATTTCAACAGGAGGCACTTCCATACTCAAAATAGTATTTTTGCCTTTATTATTTTTTATCAATCTTAAAAGAACATAATCATTACTTAAAACTATTGCATCAGGTTTTTGAGCAAGAGTTTTATTCTCAGGAATAGTATACTTAATATTTGCAGGAAAATCTTTGTTGAACTTAGAAGGTATTAACGGTAAATAAGCCGTATTATCCGGCAAAATAACCATCCCGTCAAACCTGAATACTGCCTGCGGGAAATCTGTTTTTACAAAATCCTGAACATTATCAGGTAATACAGTTGCATTAACACCTGCAAAAAAGCCTGATAATAAAATAATAATCCCTGTAACTATTCTTTTAACCATTAATGGAACACTCCCTTTACTTTAGATAACAGAGTTTCAGTATGTCTCTTCCCTCTGTTTAATTCATATAACTTTTTATACAAATCACGTTCTTCATCACTAAGTTGTTTTGGTATTTTTACGGTAACAACAATAATATGATCCCCTCTTTGAGAAGGTCTTGATAAAATCGGAACTCCGGCATTTTTAATTTTTATAGTATTACCATTTTGAATACCGGCATGGATAAGTACATTTTGTACACCATCTAATGTTTTAACCTCTACTTCATCACCCAAAACTGCTTGTTCAGGAGATATTTCAAGTTTTGTATAAATATCAACACCATCTCTTGTGAAATAATCAGAAGGTTTAACATGTATTACAACAAACAAATCTCCTGCCGGCCCACCGTTTGTACCGGCATCACCTTCACCGGATACTCTCATTTTTGACATGTTATCCACACCTGCAGGAATTTTTATCTCAATTTTCTTTTCTTTTTCTATTTTTCCATAGCCCTTACAAGCCTTGCAAGGATTAGAAATTCTCGTTCCTTTACCATGGCAGTCAGGGCAAGGTCCTATTTGAGTAAATGAACCAAGTGGGGTTCTTGCAACAGTCTGAACCTGACCTTGACCATGACAAGTAGGACAAGTTTCAGGTTTTGCACCTTTTTCTGCACCTGTTCCG
>Ga0247611_10005563_pt1 | contig 16594 bp, 21 predicted proteins | sample 177DNAGHGhighgp2_FD_192422 | JGI IMG/M metagenome (GOLD analysis project Ga0247611, IMG submission 192422) | Sheep rumen microbial communities from Palmerston North, Manawatu-Wanganui, New Zealand - 1770 DNA GHGhigh gp2 | ecosystem: Host-associated > Mammals > Digestive system > Stomach > Rumen... | reverse complement strand
ATAATCATATGTATGCTCAGATTATCGACGATACCGTTGGAAAAACTTTAGTAGCTGCTTCCACTCTTGAAAAAGATGTAAAGGCAGAGCTTGAGAAAACCAATAACGTTGACGCAGCAGCATATCTTGGAAAGGTAATTGCCGAGAAAGCGCTTGACAAGGGCATCAAGGAAGTTGTTTTTGACAGAGGCGGCTTCATATATCAGGGAAAGATCGCAGCTTTGGCAGATGCAGCCAGAGAAGCAGGTCTTGAATTTTAAGGAAAGGGAGGAAAATAATAATGCAGCGTAACATTATCGATCCTTCAAGTTTAGGAGAGTTACAGGATAAAGTCGTTACCATCAAGCGTGTTACGAAGACCGTTAAGGGTGGTCGTAATATGAGATTTACCGCACTTGTTGTAGTTGGTGACGGAAACGGACATGTCGGTGCAGGCCTCGGAAAGGCTGTTGAAATTCCGGAAGCAATCCGTAAGGGAAAAGAAGATGCATTAAAGCATTTAGTTCCCATTGCACTGGATGCGAACAAGTCTGTAACCCATGACTATATTGGAAAATACGGTTCCGCAAATGTGCTTTTAAAGAAAGCTCCCGAAGGTACCGGTATCATCGCAGGCGGTCCCGCACGTGTGGTTTGCGAACTTGCCGGCATCAAGAATATCCGTACCAAGTCTCTGGGATCCAACAATAAGCAGAATGTTGTTATGGCAACCATCGAAGGTTTACGTCAGATGAAGAGCCCGGAAGATGTAGCTAGAAACCGCGGCAAATCCGTAGAAGACGTTATTTCATAAGTTGTTGACCGGCATAATGCTTAGAAAGGAGTCTTAAAATGGCAGACAAGACATTAAAGATTACACTGGTAAAGTCTCCCATCGGAGCTGTTCCGAAGCACAAAAGAACTTTGGAAGCAATGGGACTTACCAAATTACACAAGACCGTTGAGTTACCCGATAACGGTGCAACAAGAGGACAGATTCAGCAGGTTGGTTACATGCTGAAGGTGGAAGAATAAGAACCGGTAAACCGGTCAGATGCGAGTTCCGGAAAATTTGTAAGGCGTGACAGATAGGTCGGCCGCAGATTTTTCCGGGGCGTAAATGAAGCAAAAAAGAGTAAAGGAGATTCCACAATGGATTTATCAAACTTAAGACCCGCTGACGGGTCCAAACACAGCGACAATTTCAGACGCGGTCGTGGCCACGCATCAGGAAACGGCAAGACCGCAGGTAAGGGACATAAAGGTCAGAAGGCTCGTAGCGGAGCACCGAGACCCGGTTTCGAAGGTGGACAGATGCCTCTCTACAGACGTATTCCCAAGAGAGGTTTCAAGAACAGAAACACCAAGGAAATCATTGCAATCAACGTATCTGTACTTGAGAAGAAATTTGAAAGCGGTGACGTTGTAACTGTTGAGTCCTTAATCGAAAAGGGCATCATCAAGAATATCAATACCGGTATTCAGACAGTTGACGGCGTAAAGATTCTCGGAAAGGGTGACCTGACCAAGAAGCTTGACGTTAAAGTAAATGCTTTCAGTGAGAGCGCAAAGGAGAAGATTGAAGCCGCAGGCGGAACAGCAGAGGTGATCTAGTGTTTAAAACATTTATTAATGCTTTTAAAATCAAGGATATCCGAAAGAAACTGCTTTATACTTTACTGATGATGGTAATCATCAGAATCGGAAGCCAGATTCCCATTCCGGGCGTAGACGCTACACAGATTAAAGCCCTGATGGAACAGCTCTTAGGCGGCGGAGACGGCGGCATCATCATGGCCATCACCGGTGGCTCCTTAGAGAGAATGTCAATTCTGGCGCTCGGTATTACACCGTACATTACTTCGTCCATCGTAATGCAGCTTTTGACAATTGCGATTCCTCCTTTAGAGGAAATGCAGAGAGACGGCGAAGACGGACGTAAGAAAATCGCAGCAATCACACGTTACCTTACCGTAGCACTCGCACTCATCGAGTCCGGTGCAATGGCAATCGGCTACAAGAGCCTTTTGGGTGACAACTACAACGCACTCGGAATTATCTGCGTAATCGCTGCAATGACTGCAGGTTCGGCATTCCTTATGTGGATTGGTGAGCGTATTACCGAAAACGGCGTAGGAAACGGTATTTCCATCGTCCTGGTAATCAACATTATTTCCACTTTCCCGCAGGATGCGGCAAATCTTTACGAGAAATTCGTAAAGGGAAAATCCATTCCTTCCATGATTTTGAATTCGGTACTCATCATCGTGGTTGTACTGGGACTTGCGGTACTGGTTATTTTACTGAACGATGCAATCCGTAAGATTCCCATTCAGTATGCAAAGAGAATTCAGGGCAACAAAATGCTTGGCGGCAACTCCACCAGCATTCCGGTCCGTGTAAATACCGCCGGTGTTATTCCCGTCATATTTGCAGCAAGCTTACTTCAGTTCCCGATTATCATTTCCAACATGGTCGGCTTCAAAGGCGGCACAGAAGGATGGGGACTGATCTGGTCGGAAGCATTAAAATACATGAACGCACAGCAGTGGTTCAAGACTTCCGATATGAAGTACACCCTTGGCGTTATTATTTACGTCGCACTGATTATTTTCTTCGCATATTTTTATACCTCAATCACCTTCAACCCGGTTGAGATTGCGAACAACTTAAAGAAGGCAGGCGGATTTGTTCCGGGTATCCGTCCCGGCAAACCTACCAGCGAGTATCTGAACAATGCACTGAATTACATCATTTTCATCGGTGCATGCGGACTTACCCTCGTAGCGGTGATTCCCTACATCTTCAACGGTCTGTTCGGTGCTTCGGTTTCCTTCGGCGGAACCAGCATCATCATCGTTGTCAGTGTAGTAATCGAAACGGCACAGCAGGTTGAGTCCCAGATGCTGGTAAGAAACTACAAGGGATTTTTAAATGACTGATAATCTTAAGGACTTTCCTTAAGATGCGAATCGAAAGGCACACAGGCTTTACAAAAGCCGTGTGTCTTCGGTGCGCTTTATGAAAATACGAAAATTACGACTTGTCATAAAAGGAGGAATTGCCCATGAAAATTATTATGCTGGGAGCTCCCGGAGCAGGAAAAGGAACCCAGGCAAAAATGATTGCCGAGAAATATTCCGTTCCCCACATCTCCACCGGAGACATTTTCAGAGCCAACATCAAAAATCAGACCGAGCTCGGAATGGAAGCAAAGAAGTATATGGACGAAGGAAAGCTGGTTCCCGACGAACTGACCGTCCGCATCCTTTTAGACAGAGTTGCGAAGGATGACTGTGCAAACGGTTATGTTCTGGACGGTTTCCCCCGCACCATTCCTCAGGCAGAGGTATTAAATGACGCACTTGAAAAAGCAGGCGATAAAATCGATTATGCAATCGACGTTGACGTTCCCGACGAGAACATCGTAAGAAGAATGTCCGGCAGACGCGCATGCGTTACCTGCGGTGCAACCTATCATATCGTACATGTTCCTCCCAAGCAGGAGAACATCTGCGACAAATGCGGATCCGAGCTGATCTTAAGAGACGATGACAAGCCCGAGACCGTATTAAACCGCTTAAAAGTATATCACGAGCAGACACAGCCGTTGATTGATTACTACACCGCAAAGGGTATTTTAAAGACGGTGGACGGCACAAAGGATATGAATGATGTGTTTGCCGATATCACAGCGATTTTGGGATAAAATATTTTTTTAATAAACTTTTCAAAGCACGGCTAATGTGCAGCCTGTACTTTGGACAGAGCAGAAAGGGTATTAAAAATGGCAGTTACAATTAAATCCGAAAGAGAAATCGAGTTAATGCGTACTTCCTGCAAAATTCTTGCGGAGGTACATGAAAAACTGAAGGAAGATTTGCAGGCAGGAATGAGCACGCTGGATGTGGACATCCTTGCGGAGAAGTACATCAGAGAAGCAGGCTGCATTCCGAATTTCCTTCACTACAACGGTTTTCCCGGCTCCGTATGTGTCTCTATCAACGATGAGGTCGTTCACGGAATGCCGAACAAAAACCGGATCATCAAGGAAGGCGATATCGTAAGCCTTGACTGCGGATGCATTTATCAGGGATATCACTCCGATGCGGCAAGAACTTACGGAATCGGAAAAATCGCTCCCGAGCTTGAAAAGCTCATCAAGGAAACCGAAAATTCCTTCTTCGCGGGAATCAAACATGCGGTAGCCGGAAATCACTTAAACGATATCTGCTCCGCCATTGAAGAGTACATCAGACCCTTCGGCTACGGAATCGTGGAAGACTTAACGGGTCACGGAATCGGAACACATCTTCACGAAGATCCCTCCATTCCGAATTACGCGATGAGAAGAAGAGGAATCAGACTTTATCCCGGAATGACACTTGCGATCGAGCCCATGATTAACTTAGGACGCGGCGATGTGATTTTCCACGATGACGGATGGACCTGCACCACGGCGGACGGACTTCCTTCCGCACATTACGAAAACACCATCCTGATTACGAAGGAAGGCGAACCCGAGATTCTGACGCTTCTGTAATTTAAGGAATCGCCAGGGGACTGAAGAAACGGCTGGGACCCGAAAAACAGCAGGGGCCGGACGGAACAGCAAATCGTTACAATGGATTTTGAAGAACGGTAACGAAAACAAGTAACACGAACAGGTAACAAAAACAAGTAACAAATTTTTACGAGGTAAAATGCATGTCAAAAGCAGATGTAATCGAAATTGAAGGAACTGTAACGGAAAAGCTTCCCAACACCATGTTCAGGGTACAGCTTGAGAACGGACACGAAGTGCTCGCACACATCAGCGGAAAGCTTCGTCAGAACTTTATTCGTATTCTTCCGGGCGACAAGGTAACGCTGGAGTTATCCCCCTATGACCTGACCAAGGGAAGAATCATCTGGAGAGATAAGTAAAAATTCCTTATATTAAGGAAAATAAAACAGGTTTCCTGATGCAAGTGCATTTTTGTTAAATGTGCCAAAAATTTTTGTGAAACCCGACAAAATTTTTCTTGCATCTTGAAATAATAAATGATATAATGGCAAATGGTCACTTTTTGAAAGGAGAATTATCATGAAAGTCAGATCATCTGTAAAACCGATTTGCGAAAAATGCAAAATCATCAAGAGAAAAGGGAAAATCATGGTAATCTGTGAGAATCCCAAGCATAAACAGAGACAGGGATGATAAAGAATTCACCAAAGGTGAAGGATTTATGATTCTTATGTTTGTTTTATGCACTTTTGCGGCTGTGGTATGAATTTTCCGTCAAATTTTCATACCGATAAATGTGAGGGAGCATTCCTGTATGCTCGCCGTGCATTTACTTCTTGATACCGAGAAAGAACTTCAAAGTATCGGAAAGACCGGAGAATTCCGGTTGGGTTAGAAATAACCCCAATCAATTAGTAACTGTTAATCATGTGTGACAATCATTCTGCATTGTAAACAGGAACGCAGGCAGAAGCATCACACAAAAAGAAATGGAGGAAATTTAAAATGGCTCGTATTGCTGGTGTTGACTTGCCGAGAGACAAAAGAGTAGAAATTGGTTTAACCAGTATCTACGGAATCGGCAGAGTAAGTTCCAACAAGATTCTTGCGCAGGCCGGAGTTAATCCGGATACCCGTTGCAGAGACTTGACGGACGATGAAGTTAAGAAAATCGGTGAAATTATTGCCGATACGATGGTAGTGGAAGGTGATTTAAAGAGAGAAGTTGCTCTGAACATCAAGAGACTTCAGGAAATCGGCTGCTATCGCGGAATCCGTCACAGAAAAGGTCTTCCTGTTCGCGGTCAGAAGACAAAGACCAATGCAAGAACAAGAAAAGGACCGAAGAGAACGGTTGCAAACAAGAAGAAATAATGCGTAAATGCGTAACATATCGTTACAGTACTTATTATAAGAAAGTAGGTTAGTTTTTATGGCAAAACAAGCGACAAAAAAAGTAGTAAAAAAGCGTGTCAAGAAAAACGTTGAACATGGACAGGCACATATCCAGTCTTCCTTTAACAATACCATCGTTACCTTAACCGATAGCGAAGGTAATGCTTTAAGCTGGGCATCTGCCGGTGGTCTTGGATTCAGAGGTTCAAAGAAATCTACTCCGTACGCAGCTCAGATGGCTGCAGAAACCGCAACGAAGGCTGCACTTATCCACGGTTTAAAGACGGTAGATGTATTTGTAAAAGGACCGGGATCAGGACGTGAAGCAGCAATTCGTGCACTTGCGGCAAACGGTTTGACTGTAACCAGCATTACCGACTGCACCCCCGTTCCTCATAACGGATGCCGTCCGCCGAAGCGCAGAAGAGTTTGATGAAATAGGAGGAGAACAAAATGGCAGTAAACAGAGTGCCTGTACTTAAAAGATGCAGAGCTCTTGGCATTGAGCCCGCTGTAATGGGCTATGACAAGAAGTCCAATAGAAAAGTTCAGCATGAAGGAAAGAAAGTCAGCGAGTATGGCCTTCAGCTGAGAGAGAAGCAGAAAGCAAAATTCATCTACGGCGTACTGGAGAAACCTTTCCGTAACTACTACGAAAAGGCTGACCGTATGAAAGGTATGACCGGTGAAAACTTAATGATCATGCTGGAGAGCAGACTTGATAATGTTGTTTTCCGTGCAGGATTTGCAAGAACCAGAAAAGAAGCAAGACAGATGGTTGATCACAAGTTCTTTACCGTAAACGGAAAGAAAATCAACATTCCCTCTTACTTAATCAAAGCAGGTGATGTAATCGAAGTTGTTGAGAAAGAGCGTTCTTCCCAGAGAATGAAGGATGTATTCGAAGCAACCGGCGGCAGAACCGTTGCAGGCTGGATGGAAGCAGAGCAGGAAGCTTATAAGATTACCATCAAGGCACTTCCTACCAGAGAAGAAATTGATGTACCCGTAAACGAAATGTTAATTGTCGAGTTGTATTCCAAGTAATCAGTAGTTTCAAAGTCACTGTAACATTGAGACAAAGGACGAAAAAGAGAGGAAACCGCAGATGACAACATTTAATTTTAACAGCCCTGATATTCAGATTAAAAAAGGATCCGATGACAGATACGGCAAGTTCGTTGTAGGACCTTTGGAGCGTGGTTATGGTATTACATTAGGAAATTCCTTAAGACGGATTATGCTCGCTTCCCTTCCGGGATCCGCAGTAAGCCAGATTAAGATTGAGGGTGTTCAGCATGAGTTCAGCACCATCCCCGGAGTAAAAGAGGATGTTACTGAGATTATCATGAATGTTAAGAACCTTGCAATCAAGAATAAGGATGAGTCAGGTGAACCCAAGAGAGCTTATATCGAGTTTGAGGGTGAAGGTGTAATTAAGGCTTCGGATATCCATGTTGATTCCGATATCGAGATTATGAATCCGAATCAGGTAATTGCAACCTTAAGTGGCGGCAAGGACACCAGATTCTACATGGAAATGATCATTACAAACGGAAGAGGCTACATCAGTTCCGATAAGAACAAGAGTGAAAACACTCCTGTTGGAAGCATTGCAATTGACTCCATCTACACACCGGTTGAGCGTGTCAATATGACCGTTGAAAATGCCCGTGTAGGACAGCAGACTGACTATGACAAGCTTACACTTGAAGTAATCACCAACGGAACCATCAGTGCTGAAGAAGCCGTTAGCCTTGCAGCAAAGGTTTTAAGCGAGCATCTTGAACTGTTTATCAATCTTTCCGAGAGCGGAAAGGAAGCAATCGTTATGAATGAGAAAGAAGATGACGAGAAGGAAAAAGTTCTTGTTATGAGCATCGATGAGCTCGAGCTTTCCGTTCGCTCCTACAACTGCTTAAAGAGAGCAAATATCAACACGGTTGAGGAATTAATTTCCAGAACCCAGGATGATATGATGAAGGTAAGAAATCTCGGACGTAAGTCCCTTGAAGAAGTTATTGCAAAACTCGATGAGTTAGGTTTAGGCTTCAAGGCAAACGACGAGATCTAATGCGATAAGTCTTATAAAGCACGCGCAACTCCGGCACAAATGTGCCAGTCATACAGGGTAAGACCGCAGGCGCCTGTGTGAAAAGTCAAATTCAGGAGGATATTAAAAATGGCAAAGTACAGAAAGTTAGGAAGAACCAGCAGCCAGAGAAAGGCACTTCTTCGCAACCAGGTTACTGCACTTCTTTACAGAGGCAGAATCATCACCACCGAAGCTAAGGCTAAGGAAATCCGCAAGGATGCAGAGCATTTAATCGCTCTTGCAGTAAAGGAAAAAGACAATTTTGAAACCATTACCGTTACCGCTAAGGTTCCCCGCAAGGACAAAGACGGTAAGAGAGTAAAAGAGGTTAAGGACGGCAAGAAAGTTACCGTTTATGATGAAGTTCAGAAAGAAATTAAGAAGGACAATCCTTCCAGACTTCATGCAAGACGTCAGATGCTCAAGGTTCTCAATCCCGTTGTTGAAGTTCCCGGAGCTGCAGCAGGCAAGAAGCGCGGAACCAAGAAGGTTGATATGGTTGCAAAGCTTTTCGATGAATACGGAACCAAGTATGCAAACCGTAACGGTGGTTACACCAGAATTATCAAAATCGGTCCCCGTAAGGGTGACGCAGCTATGATGGTAGTAATCGAGCTGGTTTAATTGTGAAAAGTGCATAAAAACGCCGATATCTTATGGTGTATTTGCACATTTTAACGAATAATTAAAAAAAATACTCCTATTTTCAATGAAAATGAATTATAATTGAGAATAGGAGTTTTTTTATTGGGAGAATTCTGTGCCCAAAAAACAAAAAATAAGCTGAAGAGAAATTCCACAAAAAACAAGGGGAGGTTCTAAATAATGAATTTTGAAGAATTGGTTGCTTATGCCAAAGAGAGAAATTGCTCCGATATTCATATTACCGTCGGAACAAACATTGCAATCAGACGTTACGGTACCCTGGAAATCCTTGACCCCGCACCTACTGCGGAAGAGTCCAGAAACATGATTTTCTCCGTACTTGAACAGGACGAGGTTGACGAAGTAATGTCCGGAAAGGATATCGATGTCGGCGTTATGCTTCGTGATGAGACCCGTATCCGTGTTAACGTTTATCATCAGAGAAACAATATCGCAGCCAGCATCCGTATTCTGAATCAGGTAATTCCTACATTCGAAGAGCTGGGTCTGCCTCCTGTAATCGAAGATATGGCTCAGAAGCCCCGTGGACTTGTCCTCGTAACCGGTCCTACCGGTTCCGGTAAGTCAACGACTCTGGCTTCGATGGTAGAGTATATCAACAATAAAACTCCTTGTCACATCATGACAATCGAGGATCCTATCGAATACGTATATCCTCATAAGAAAGCTATGATTCATCAGCGTGAGGTCGGACGTGACGTAGACAGCTTCCATGGCGCTCTTCGTTCCGTACTTCGTGAAGATCCCGATATCATTCTCGTAGGAGAAATGAGAGACTATGAGACCATCTCCGCAGCAATCACCGCAGCTGAGACCGGCCACCTGGTTCTCTCCACACTTCATACAACATCCGCAGCACAGACCGTAGACCGTATCATCGATGCCTGCCCTGCAGACACCCAGGATGAAATCAGATCTCAGTTTGTAAACGTTATTCAGGGTGTATTCTCCCAGCAGCTGCTTCCTCTGGCAAACGGCCAGGGCCGTGTAGTAGCATGCGAGGTTATGATTGCGAACTACGCTATCAAGAACCTGATTGCTGAGCAGAAAACCAACCAGATTAACTCCTCCATCCAGTCCGGACGTGGACAGGGCATGATGCTGATGAACGACAGCCTTGCTTCCCTGGTTCGCAGAGGATTAATCGACAGAGCCGATGCACTTGCATGCTCACCCGATCCCGTGTCTCTTTCCAAGGCACTGTAATTACAAGAAAATACGCAACTATGATAAAGGGTTTCCCGGATATGGGGGACCCTTTTCTATTATTATGCTTTTGAAGAGAGGACGGCATGGTTCGGACGAGGAAGGTTATTGATAATGGCGCTGCGACGGACGAAATCTGCCGACTCGCAGTTCGCTTCGCTCGCAGGGCGAGTCTTGCAGAATTGTCCTGCGAGCGCCAAGGGAGAATAAGGAGTCCGAACCATGCCTGGACTATTGCAAAACCTTACATAAATTGCTTTTTCTTGTGATTTAGAGTATGATAATATAGATTTCTTTTGGGCATATCAAACAAGAAATTGGCTTAATCAGTTACAGCAGAACAGAGCACAACCGGAGCAGAAATTTGAAGGGTATAGACCGCAATTTAATAAAGTGGATCGCCATGATCTCCATGGTAATCGATCATGTCGGATATCGCCTGATCTTCGGAGACTCCACTGTGGCAACGTATATCCAGGCCTCGATGCACATCATCGGAAGGCTCGCGTTTCCCCTGTTTTGTTTCCTGCTGGTGGACGGTTTCATGAGGACCAGGTCCAGGGAAAAATTTTTCCTAAGGCTTCTCATCTGGGCAATCGTTTCGGAGATTCCATTCGACCTGTTGTTAAGCCGCAGGGTTTTCGATTTTAACAATCAGAATGTACTCTGGACACTGCTTTTCGGCTTCGGATTTATGTGGGTGGCTGATCTGATCAAGTCGCTGGACTGGTACAAAGCAGATAAGCACAACAAGACAGTCGGAATTCTTTTGCAGGTCCTTATAGGCATCATTATGGTATTTGCAGCAGAATTCTGTAAAAGCGATTATGAGGGCGCGGGAGTTTTGTTTATCATTATCGGCTATGTCTTTTCGGACTACTCGAAGAAGCAGCCGCTGTTCGGAACGTTTCCGACCATGTTGCTTGGTTACCTGATTGGATATATGCTTCTGGCCATGAGATATTATTCCGCCATTTATGCTCTCCCTGGCGCGATTTTGATCTGGCAGTACAAAGGAAAGGCCGGAAAGAGAATGCCACGCTGGCTGGGATATTCCTTTTATCCGCTTCACATGATTATCATTGACGGAATCGCCTATATTGTTTATATGGCATCGGGCGGGGGTTACGGAAAGGCATTTTCGCTATACTGATTATGGCAGAGTATAAAATCATTAAAATACGTAAACTAAATACAAAAGTTAAATACAAAAGCCAAATACAAAAGTTAAATACAAAAGTTAAATACAAAAGCCAAATACAAAAGTTAAACACAGAACTTTAAATGAGTCCAAACATCATCGACATCAATAAAATATCATACGACTACAATCGTCTGAACGAGGACGGCACGGTCAAAGAAGTGATTCGGGCATTAAATGCCGCGGATCTTCATGTCGCGCCGGGGGATTTTATTACCATTCTGGGCGCGAACGGATCCGGCAAATCAACGCTTGCAAAGCACATCAATGCGCTCCTGTGCCCGACGGAGGGCTCGGTAACCGTGGACGGAAATGATACCTCCGACGAAGATAAAATCCTCGAAATCAGACAGTGCGCGGGAATGATTTTTCAAAATCCGGACAACCAGATCATCGGAACCGTGGTGGAAGAGGATGTCGGTTTCGGCCCTGAAAATATGGGTGTTCCTACGAAGGAAATCTGGGACCGTGTGGAAGAGAGTTTAAAGACGGTTGGAATGTACAAATATCGAAAGTCTTCTCCGAACAAGCTTTCCGGCGGACAGAAACAGCGGGTATCCATCGCGGGCGTTTTGGCGATGCACCCGAAATGCATCATTATGGACGAGCCGACGGCGATGCTGGATCCGCAGGGACGCCGGGAGGTCATTCGCGCGGCAAGAGCGCTGAATTATGTCGAGGGCATTACCATCATCCTCATCACGCACTATATGGAAGAGGCGATTTATTCGAACCGGATTTTTGTAATGGACAAGGGGCAGATTGCGATGCAGGGCAGCCCGAAGGAAATCTTTTCACGCCCCAAGGAACTGAAGGCGCACCGATTGACCATTCCGCAGTCGACGGAGGTTGCGATCCGCTTAAAAGAGCAGGGAGTAAAATTGCCGGACGGAATTTTAAGCGGCAAGGAACTCGTGGCGGAGCTGCTGAATCTGAACGCGTAGCGGAGCAGCACTTTCACAGCACGCATAGTGTCGCAGCAGAACTTTAGCGCACAGCATAGCAGCTGAAATGAAACGCGTTGAGAACAAGGTCCGGTAATGGATACAAAAACATTAACCTCGTACTATGGATATAGAAACAAGAAACTACGCATAACGGAAGAAACTTCACGCATGGATATCGAAACAAGAAACCTCACATTTGAATATGAGCCGGGCACGAACATGAGCGTGAAGGCGGTGGATGATTTAAGCATTACGATTCCAGCCGGCCAGTTTCTCGGTATTGTGGGCCATACGGGCAGCGGCAAGACTACGCTGGTGCAGCTTTTGGACGGACTGATCAAACCTACCGCGGGCACGGTTTTACTCGGCGGAGAGGATATTTTTGAGAAAAAATACGACCGCAAAAAACTTCGTTCCAAAGTCGGAATTGTGTTCCAGTACCCCGAATACCAGCTTTTTGAAACCACAGTTTTAAAGGATGTCTGCTTCGGCCCCCTGAATATGGGTCTTTCCAAGGAAGAGGCGGAAAAAAAGGCAAAGGAAGCACTTTTAAAACTCGGTGTGGAGGAAAAAATGTTCGAAGCCTCGCCCTTTGAGCTCTCGGGCGGACAGAAGCGCAGGGTGGCGATTGCAGGCGTTGTTTCGATGAACCCGGAAATCATTATTTTAGATGAACCGACCGCGGGCCTCGATCCGGCCGGAAGAGAGGAAGTGCTCGGGCTTCTTTCAAACCTTCACAAGGACGGCATGACGGTTATTTTAGTCTCCCACAGCATGGAAGATGTTGCGGAATATGTGGAGCGGATTTTGGTTATGGACGCGGGCAGGGCGGTACTTGATGAGCCGCCGAAGGAGGTCTTCACCCATAAGGAGCAGCTGGAGGAAATCGGCCTCGCGTTGCCGGAGGTGACCTACCTGATGCATTCGCTGAAAAACGCCGGCTTCGATGTGGACACGACCGCAATTACCGTGGAAGAAGCGGTTATGGAGATCCTATCAAAATGCAACACGAAGCCGGAATAAAAACAGCTTTGAAATAAAAAATAACAAAAGCCGGATAAAACCGGCAAATCAAGACTACAGGCGTAAGTAATGTTAAAAGATGTAACTTTGGGGCAGTATTACCAGAGCGATTCCATCATCCACCGGCTCGACCCGCGTGTGAAAATCATCGGAATCCTGGCATACATGATTTCCCTTTTTCTTTTTAACAATTTCATATGCTACGGAATCGCAGCGGTTTTTCTGATTGTAACCGCAGCGCTTTCGCGCGTGCCGTTCAAGTTCATGATGCGCGGAATGCGCTCCGTGCTGTTCCTGCTTTTGTTTACGGTTTTTTATAACCTCTTTTTCGGGCAGGGCACGGAGATTGTGCATTTTTGGATTTTTACGATTACGTACGAGGGAATTATCAACGCATTTTACATGTTTATAAGACTCTTTATGCTGATTATCGGTTCGTCGCTTCTGACACTTACGACGACGCCCAATTCCCTCACGGACGGGCTGGAGAGCATTTTCTCGCCCCTGAAGATTTTTCACATGCCCGTGCATGAAATGGCAATGATGATGAGCATTGCTCTCCGCTTTATTCCGATTCTGATGGAGGAGACGGACAAAATCATGAAGGCGCAGATTGCGAGAGGCGCGGACCTTGAGAGCAGAAATATTATAAAGCGCGTGAAGGGCTTAATCCCCATCCTTGTGCCGCTCTTTATTTCCGCATTCCGAAGAGCGGGTGACTTAGCGCTTGCGATGGAAGCTCGCTGTTATCACGGCGGTGTGGGCCGTACGCGTATGAAAGTCATGAAAATCAAAGGCCGCGACATACTGGCGATGATTATCGGAAGCGGCTACCTGGGTGCGGTAATTACCTGCGGAATAATATACAGTGGATTTACGGAGCTTCTGGCCGTATGGCTGAAAGCGGGCGCGGAATATCTGTTTATGAGATAAAATTTGAAACGGAAGACGGAATGAAAAGAATTTTACTGAAAGTTGCATATGACGGAAGCGACTTCCACGGCTGGCAGGTCCAGCCCGGCGTAAGAACCGTGGAGGGCGAGTTAAACCGCGCACTTTCGGAGCTGACGAAGGAGGAGATTACTGTAATCGGTGCAAGCCGGACGGATGCGGGCGTTCATTCGCTCGGAAATATCGCGGTCTTTGACACGGATTCCACGATTCCGCCGGAGCGGTTTTCATATGCATTGAATACGCTTCTTCCCGAGGATGTAAAGGTGGTCTGCTCGAAAGAAGTGGCGGAAGACTTCCATCCGAGAAAAGTAAACTGTAGAAAAATCTACGAATACCGGATCAGTCTCGGAGAATTTCCAAATCCGCTGAAACGGAGAAACAGCTGGTATGTTCCGTACGCGCTCGATACGGAGGCGATGAATAAAGCCGCGCAGGTTCTGGTGGGAGAGCACGATTTTGCCGGATTTTGCAGCGTGCATACGCAAGCGGAGAGCACTGTGCGGACGGTGTATTCGGTTGAGGTCGAGGCGGCATTTGAACCGAAAAAAAACAATAAGACAAAGAAGGAAAACGCTGAAAAGACAGATGCTGAAATCGTCATCCGTATCTGCGGGAACGGTTTCCTCTACAATATGGTTCGCATTATCGCGGGAACCCTGGTTGAGGTCGGAAGCGGAAAGCGCGACGAAGCATGGGTAAGAGAAGCACTGGAAAGCGCGGACCGTACCAAATCGGGGCCCACGGCACCGCCGCAGGGGCTGACTTTGGTGGAGATAAACCATCGATACGAAAGAACGAATAAATGAATTACATTAGTATCACAGATTATAATTCACCGGATTTATATTATTACGCACATGCGTCCGAGGCGGCGCTTCTTCACGCGAATGAGCCGGCGCCAGGAGTGTTTATCGCGGAGACTGCAAATGTGATTCTGCGTGCAATGGAAGCAGGTTACGAATTGGAGTCCCTTCTGGTCGAGGAAGAGAGACTTCATCTTGAAGCAAAGCCGATTTTTGACTATATCGGGAAAACGCAGGGAAAGGATTTTTTAGAGACACTTCCCGTGTATGTGGCAAAGCATGAGATTGTAACAAACTTAACCGGTTACAATCTGGTGCGCGGCCTTTGGGGTATTCTTAAGCGAAAGCCACTCCCTTCACTGGAAGAATTCTGCGAGGGAAAGAACAGGCTGGCTGTTCTGTACGATGTAGTAAATCCTACAAATGTAGGCGCAATCATCCGCTCCGCGGCAGCGCTCGGAATGGATGGTGCGGTCCTTACGGATCATTCCGTGAATCCGCTTACGAGGCGTTCCTCGAGAGTGAGCATGGGAACCGTATTTCAGATGCCATGGACGGTAGCGGAAGCGACTGAAGAAGCTAAGGAAACTACAAGGGCGGAGGCAACGGAACGGGCAGACAGAGCAGAAACCGCAAGTCTCGTGAAAATGTTTCAGACCCTCGGCTTTAAGACTCTCGCCATGGCACTTACCGACAATTCCGTCAGTGTCGCAGACCCTGCAATCAAGGCGGAAGAGAAGCTGGCGATTTTCCTCGGAACAGAGGGAGACGGACTTCCGAAGGAGGTCATTGAAGCCTGCGATTATACCGTAAAAATTCCGATGTATCACGGAGTGGATTCGTTAAACGTGGCAGCAGCCAGTGCGGTAATTTTCTGGGAACTACATAAAAACATAGAAAACCAGTAAAGCAGAATAGGCAAAAGGATAAATTAAAGAATAAAAGAAAAAGAACAGAAGCAAAAGAAAAAAGCTTTGAAACCGAAAACAGAAAAACCAATTACAAATTATAACATCAAAAGGAGGATTATTATGGAACGAGTAGCAGCATTTTTGAAAGAAGCAGAGACCTATTATCTTGCAACGGTTGAGGGCAATCAGCCCAGAGTGCGTCCGTTCGGAACAGTGAACATTTTTGAAGGAAAGCTTTATATCCAGACCGGAAAGAGCAAGGAAGTTTCCAAACAGATTCATGCCAATCCCAAGGCAGAAATTTGTGCCTTCAAAAACGGTGACTGGATTCGCATTGCATGCGAACTTGTTGAGGATGACAGAAGAGAAGCAAGAGCATCCATGCTGGATGCGTATCCTTCGCTTCGCGGAATGTATAATGAGGACGACGGCAATACGGAGGTGTTCTATTTAAAGAACGCAACCGCAACCATCAGCTCCTTTACCAAGGCACCTGAGGTAATTCGGTTTTGACAACCCCAAATGTAGTAAAATCAATATGTAGAAGGTGGTGAAAGCCACCTTCTTTCGTTTTTAATGTGTATTTAGATCCGCATCTTTTCAGGAACCCTTTACGAAAATACGTTTAATATGGTAAAGTAGGTAAGGTTTGAATCATTACATTTAAGATAAAGGAATAAAAAATGGAACAGATTTTGGAAATCGTAACATCCGTCAATGACAAGGTCAACAACTTCGTTTGGGTCACCATCGGTCTGTGGCTTCTGATTTTAACAGGCATTATTATGAGCTGCGTAACCGGATTTTTCCAGGTGTATCACATCGGACACTGGATGAAGAAAACCATCGGCGGCGTGTTCCAGAAGTCTTCGCATAACAAGAAGGAAAAGGGCAGCGTATCGCAGTT
>Ga0247611_10005562_pt1 | contig 16597 bp, 25 predicted proteins | sample 177DNAGHGhighgp2_FD_192422 | JGI IMG/M metagenome (GOLD analysis project Ga0247611, IMG submission 192422) | Sheep rumen microbial communities from Palmerston North, Manawatu-Wanganui, New Zealand - 1770 DNA GHGhigh gp2 | ecosystem: Host-associated > Mammals > Digestive system > Stomach > Rumen... | reverse complement strand
ACTTTATATAAAAACTATTGACATTATCTAACTACTTTGATATAATAGAAGTATAATCAATAATAAACGAAAGGACAACACAATGAATAAAATAGTTACAATATTCACACAGGATGGTTACATATACAATGGTGTTATGATTGAAGGATGGATGAGTTATCAAGAAGCATTGAACAACGAAACGGATGCAAGACTACAAAACCGCAAGAAAGTCGCTTGCGTCTATGAGTGCGGGCACCTTGTATATAAAACCGAACAAGAACCGAACTTTGTGGAAAAATCTATTAAAAAGCCATAAAAACTATTGACATTATCTAACTACTTTGATATAATAGAAGTATAAACAATAAACGAAAGGACAACAATGACAACACAAGACAATATCAACTATCAGGAAAAAGTCGAGCAACAACTTGACGAAATCCTGAAAGAAATCAACGAAATCATAACAATAATGAAAGGACAACAATAAAATGAGTATAAAAACAACACAACACGAAATCAAACAATATCTAACTCAAGGATATGCAGAGGACTTGACCTATAAGAAAAGTGACGAAGTCAAGGCGGTACGTGAACAAGAGGGTTACTTCGATGAAGTCGCATACTCTGTCGGCGTATACGGATGCAACGGGTTACTCTTGAAAGGGCACAACACGGGCAAAATGTACACCATCACGGCGAGAACTCAAGCAATATACTTGATATAATTAAAGAAAGGCAACAAAATGACTAACACATTATTGTTAATATTTGGGCTCGCTCTCGTCATCGTGCTCGTTAACGCTTATTATATAATACGACAACTTGACGAGTCTACGCCATCGCTTTATACTTGTAAAAATGGCGATTATAAAGGGCAGACGCACGACATCAAAGATTGGCGTAGAATCGCTGTGGAACTTGCAAGAACAACTAAAAATTCACGACTTAACGCCATTGCAAAGTATGGTACGGATGAAGATATAATTGGCTTGCTATATTTTAACTTTGGTGTGGAGTTGTTTGATGAAATTAATTAAAAAGGAAAAGATAGGCGACGTCACGGCGTCGCTTTATCTTGAAAAGTACGGTTATACATACAAAATAAGGACAAGAATAAATGGACGGGTGCAAATAGTCGCTCGCTCTTATGTGTGGCTTGCAGACAAGGAGGATGCGACGGAAAGGATGGAAGTTGCCTTATTTAATATTACTAATCAATTATCACTATTTAACGAAAGGAAGGATTAAAATGTTTGACATAGAAAAACAACATCATGACAATGTGGCAGACTTGCACAGGCTCGCAGGGTTTGCACTAAATAACACGGATGACGTCGCAAGGCAGATTGAAATAGGTTTTATGACTCAGGAAATCGAAAAAGCAATTGATAAAGCAAAATTGTATGACATCATGCAATTAAAACGCTCACAGGGTGGGAAGAAATCGGCGGACAATATGACTGCAGAAGAACGGAAAGCAAGGGCTTTAAAAGCAGCACACGCACGAAAGACAAGCAATAAAACGAACAGGCAGAACACATCAAAAATTTTTGGAGCGGAGTTGTACGATAAGATTAATTAACACAGCAAATTTTAAAAAGACGTAAAACGAGTATTTAATCTTTATATAGGCGGTTGTCATAGAATTTAAAATTTACTTATAAAGTATATTATACAAGAAAATAAAATGAAACAAAATAATTTAAGGGCGAAATTCTAATATTTCCCCATCGAGTGAAAGGGTATGATGAAGATAAGAATTAATTATACTAAATCATATAAATTATTGAAAGCTAGAAAATGTAACATATGTAATAAGTTATTTATTGCTTATAGTAATGGTAGAAAAATTTGTTCAATTAAATGCCAAAAATTATATAATAGATATTTTCAGTATAATAAATTGCAAAGAATAAAAAATAACCCTATTGCTATTTATAAACACCGAAAATCTGTGATTGAACAAAGAGAATCAACACGCAAAAATATGATTTGGAAAGATTTACCTTTCATTAAAAAGGCACTTGCAAAAGGTGATGAGTATTTGGTTGATTATATTTTTAATCATTATGCACGTTTACATTCAAAAAGAACATACATGAAAACAAAGTAATAATTAAGGCGGAAATTTTAAAAATTTCCCGTCGAGCGAAAGGAATATTTGATGAAACTACGAAATAAGAAAACTGGCGAAATAATAGAAACAGATTTTGAATTATCAATATCAATACCAGATGATGAAAAACTATATGGGAATGATACATATACACAGATAAAAGGGTATCGCAGTATTAAAGAACTATCAGAGGACTGGGAAGATTACGAAGGACCGAAAGAGTATTGGTACTATGACACGACTAAAAATGGTGTTGATAAAATTACGCATTTAGAATACAAAGAAAAAGACCAAGAAATTGGTAACTACTTTGAAACCAAAGAAGAAGCCGAGAAAGCTGTGGAAAAGCTCAAGGCTTGGAAACGACTGAAAGATAAAGGGTTTAGGTTCAGCAAAGATTGGGTGTATAGGTACGACCAGCCAAAGGTTGAAAATCATACATATTTTGAGTTTGTAGCCATCTGTGAAGATGGAATAAGATTTGATGACCTAGACTTGCTTTTCGGAGGTGAAGAATGAAAGGTATTTTATTAAAAGCCTATTGTGCTTTGGCAAAGACATATTGTTTGCTTGATATTTCACGTTGTGAGTACAACAAACAAAAGATAGATGAGTTAATTGAAAAAGTAAAAGCTATACAAAAAGAAATATACGAGTTAAGTAGTGAAGAGATGGTGAACAAATTGTTGCGAGGTGAAGAATGAGTGAAGAAATAGATTTTGAGGATTTATTGGAACATTACAGTTTTATGATTCGTGATGACAGAATCAATAGGTCTAAAACCATTAAGATAAAAGACTTTGTTGAATGTATGAAAGAGGCAGAAGAGAGGCACGATAAAGGCGACAAAATTTAAGTAATTCCCTACTATATACGAAAAAACCACTCTTGAACAGGGTGGCTTTTTCATAAGAAAACTATGCTTGAGTTTTATGTGTATAACATAGTCGTTATTTAATAAACGAGGTGTAAGGTACGACAACTAATTATATTATAGCACCTGTATAGCGTATTTGTCAAGTTATACGGCATACTGGTTGAACACAGGCAAGAGGGCGGTCTTAATCTTTTGGCTTTCAAAATACAATAGCCCCATCCTATAATGCTCTAAAAGATTTTTAAAGAAATCAGAACGGCGGAACGATACAAGACGGGTGTTTTCATTATGGTCGTTAGGGTTTAAAGTAAATATAATAGGGCAACTTGGGTCGTAACTTCCGCTTATATAAATCTTCGACGAGTTATAATCAGACCAAATCCCATAACTATTATTACCGAACTTGAGTGTAAAATAGAATTTGGCTTTTTCAGGGCGTTTACCGAGGAAAGTTTTATTCTCGTATAACCATTGGTTGTCGATTGCATATTTCCCATACTCCGTGCCGTCAATTAGACGCCCGAAGCGGGTGTTTTTCTTCACTTCCCTGTACGCTTCGTTTTTGATACAACAAATTAAAATTGCCCCGTCTTTATAAGTTTTGATTTGGGTATTATAAGGCATGTCAATTTGGAAGTAATTAAAAAATGGATTAGCACGGTTAATAGCATTGCCGAGTAAGAACGCCCGAAAGTCACGAAGTCGAAATAGAGTTTCGCAAATATCAAGAAAAGTGTGGACTTCGTTTTGAAGATAATGATAAACACCTTTGTCTATAATGAACTCATCATAGATTAGGTTTTTTACGTCTGGGAATTCTTTGGATTTTAGTTGTGATGCGGTGGATAATGTCATCCCAAAGCCCATAATATCCCCATCGCACATTAGCATCGTGGTTTTCTTTTTCTTCACAACCTTAAATTCGTGCTCCTCAAATTCGTGGTTTTTAATTAGCCCGTCAAAAAATCCATCGCAACTTTCTTTTAATTCGGTTTCGTAGCGACGAAGATAGACGAACTGATTACCATTTTTCAAAAAATCTTTGATGCAAAACTTTTTACACGAATACGTCTTGCCGACCCCACGCTCGCCCACTATAAAATTTATAAGTGCATTATATGATAATACTGGTTGTAAATCGTAATACATTTTCTCGCCTTTACTGTGGCTTGACAAGGGATTTATTACGGAATAATCAATTCAACACACCGCCTGTCGTTTCTTCAACGTGATACTCAAACGGTAGCATAATAAGTTAATCCCTTATCGCCACACTTATATTATATCATATTTTAGTTGTGGAAAAATTGGTGGAAATGTGGAAAACTTTTTAAAAAATTTATCAAAAAGTTGTTGACATTTATTTTAAGCCCGATTATAATGAAAATATACAAACTAAACGAGGTAATACAAATGATTAGACATACATAACAACTGAAAATAAACAATAACAGAAAGGCACACTATGGTTAAAATTGAAGTTGAGGTTAAAGATAATGAGAACGACACCTGCAACATTACAATTAAAAAACCAAAATCAATGAAAAACGCAACTGAAACCGAACAACGCACGGCTAACGTTGTAAAAAACACGATAGATAATGCTATCGAAAATTTAAGTAAAAATTAAATAAAGGAAATTAAATTATGTCAAGCGAAATCGCACTATTTGAAAACAATAACAGACCTTTCTTCTGCTCGGTTAGAACTGAAAGCATCGAAGAAAAGAAAAAACTATTCAACGCACTTGAGAATTGTGACTTGCTCTTAAATAATTGCGTAGGTCAACAAATCACAATGAAAGACATTTATGTCGAGCAGTACATTGACAAAAAAGATGAAAATGAAGATGGGAAAGTTAAGTACCGCACTATCATTTTCGCCGACGATGGCAAGACTTATGTTTCTACCTCTTATGGTATTTACAATGTCTTAAACAAAATCTTCGCTATTTATGGCACACCTGATAAGTGGGGTAAAGAGGGTATTAAGGTTGAAGTTAGCAAACGCCCTGTTGGTAATGGCAAGGAAATGCTAACTCTCAAACTTATTTAATTAACTCTTAAATGGTGCTTATCATAACCTTGTCATAAGCCCACCAATAACAAGGCACGGCGGATAAGTTAAAAGTCGCAAAGAACTGCCGATTTAGCGAGTGATAATATATACTAACTAATGTTATTAAGTATTGCCTTTGTCACTCGCTTTTTAATGGAAAGGATTATTATGCTAAAAATATTTCGTGAAATCTTTACAAGATTAAATGACGTTGAAGTGTTAATGGATGCGTTGGATATACGAATCGAAAAACTTGAAAAACAAATCAAGACAACTACGGCAACTAAAAAGAAAACCGTAAAGAAAAAATGAAAAGTAATGTATGTTATAATTTAAATAAGAGCGAACACTATACTGAATATAAAGGCTATAAATTTTACTTTTCGTCTTACTTTAATAACCAACGCTTTAAATCAAAATTAATCGAAACAATTGAAAAAGAAACACTTAAACTAAATGCTAAATACCGCACTACCTTTAATGCAGACATTGTAATTGCACTTTACCTTTATCGACTAATTGAAAAACGTGGATTTTATGTAGTTGACTATAAAGGTTTACCCGTCCGTAAAGATTATGAATTTGTAATGGAGTTACTATGATAAACTATGACAAACAGTTTAATGCAAAGATTAATAAAGTGGTGCGGTCTTTTAATGCAAAGGTAGCACGCCTTGAAAAAGAGGGTTTAAAATATATTCCGCAAAAGGTTAGTGTTGCCGATTTGAAAGCTACTTATTTTGAACGTGATAGTTTGAAAAGACGCTTGAAGCAACTAGAACGTTTTTCTAATCGTGGGGCAGAAGAAATTGTGCAACTTGCAGGCGGTGCAAAAGCCACTAGATGGGAATTTGACACTTTGAAAAGTGATATGACTTATCTTAAGAAACGTTATTCGAACAAAATAATGAATTATGGCAATACTATCCCTAAAGTTTTAGGTAAACCTCAAGCCGTGAGTTATGCTAAAATGGGTGATGCTAAATACGAGAATTTGAAGATTTTGAGAAAATCCCTTGATAAAGATTTAGGCACTCTTGAACAAGCAGATTATAATAAGATGCGTCGTAAAACTGCATCGCAGATTAGGCGGATGGAAAAACAAAAATATATTCTTTGGGCAAACTATTTTACATTTCTTGACGATATTGCCTACAAAGCAGATATTGACCCTGAACTATTAGAAAGCATAAAACAGAAATTAGAGAAGATGGACATTGATGACTTTATGAAGTTTTTTGAAACGGAAAAAGCGTTTTCGTCTATTATTGAATACTATGATTTACAAAAAATTAAAGCAGGTGGGTACTCGGATGCAGACGTACAAACTGTACAATTATTATTTGACAGTATTAATCAACTTGCGGATGAGTACGTTAATGATTAAATATACAGCAGATTTTGAAACCACAGTTGATGAAAAGGATTGTCGGGTATGGGCATATGCCATTTGTGAAATTGGTAATCCTGAAAATTTTATGTATGGCAATTCGCTTGACGATTTTATGGCATGGTGTGGCGACCCTTCCCATAATGATGTCTTGTATTTTCATAATTTAAAATTTGATGGCGAGTATATCATCCATTGGCTCTTAACTCACGGCTACACCTTTATTAAAGACAAAAAGGAACGTGCTGACAACACTTTTACGACTTTAATTACAGATATGGGGCAGTTTTACTCCATCGAAGTATATTTTGAAGTGAAGAATTCAAGGCATGTTAATAAAGTCAAGTTTCTTGATAGCCTTAAAATCTTAAACTTTTCTGTCGACCAAATTGGTAAAGATTTTGGTTTACCAATTAGGAAATTGGAACTAGATTATAAGGCTAAAAGAGAAATTGGACACGTCTTAACCCCACACGAAGTAGATTATATTAGAAATGACGTTGAAATTATGGCGAGAGCCCTTAATATTATGTTTGAAGAGGGTTTGACAAAAATGACAATTGGCTCGGATGCTCTGTCTGATTATAAGTCAATGTGCCCGAACTTTAAAAAATATTTTCCTGTTCTGCCTAACGAAATTGATAAGGATATTCGGGCAAGTTATAAAGGTGGCTTCACTTATCTTAATCCTTTATATAAAGAAAAAGAAACTGGCGGCGGAATCGTATTTGACGTAAATTCAATGTATCCTGCGAGGATGGTTTACGATTTATTACCGTATTCTAACCCCATCTTTTTTAACGGAAAATATGAATTTGACCCACTCTATCCGCTATATGTACAACAGTTAACTTGCATCTTTGAACTTAAAAAAGGCAAAGTGCCATCAATCCAAATTAAACATAATTCCCTTTTTATTCCTAATGAATACGTAGCCTCGTCGGATGGATGCGAAGTAACTTTAACACTCACTAGCGTTGACCTTGAACTTTTCTTTGAAAATTACAACGTGACGGATATTACATGGCATAGCGGTTGGAAATTTCAAGCGATGAACGGATTATTCACCGATTATATTGAAAAATGGACTGAAAAGAAAATCGAGGCTAAAAAAGAAGGCAATTCTGCTTTATATCGCATAGCTAAATTAATGCTCAATTCGACCTACGGGAAATTCGGACTTAATGGTAATAGTCGTAAAAAATATCCATTTCTTGCACCTGATAATAGTGTTAAATATGCAATGGGTGAAATGGAACAACGCAAGACTATTTATATCCCTATTGCTAGTTTTATTACGTCTTATGCAAGGGCTTATATTATTCGTTCTTGGCAAAAGATTAGTGATTACAGTTTGACAAAATACGGTTTTGATGCAGTAGTATATGCGGACACAGACAGTTTGCATTGTTTACTTTCACCTGACGACGTAGCCGAACTTTCTAAAACCCTTGAAATTGATGATTATAAACTTGGGGCGTGGAAATTAGAAAGCACTTTTAAGAAAGGAAAATACCTACGACAAAAGTGTTATATTGAGCAGGATAGTGACGATAAAATTAATGTGACGGTGGCAGGACTTCCGAAACGGATGGGTAAATACATTACCTTTGATAATTTCAAAATTGGGTTTTCTACAATCGGTATGCAAGTTGATAATCCAAAACTTTCATATAAGCACGTCGACGGCGGAGTACTACTCGTCGAAACTGATTTTAGCATAAAGTAAATATGATATAATTAAATTAGAAAGGATATTATGGCTAAAAAGAAATCCCAGAAAAAAGAGAACGGATGGAAAGGTGCTATCGCATCCGTTATCTTACTTATACTAGCAAGCACCATTGGTATTACAGTTGCCATCAATACTGAACATAGCAAAATTGAAGTTAAAATTGATTATGCACCAGAGCCTGCACTATTTGAAGGGCGAGGCGAATATGAGGAAGAAATCCCAACTGTTGATGATATTGATGGTGGCGGTAAATTTCAAGACACAATAAATGTTGGAAATGCCGACCCCAACCTTTATTACGAGTTAGGCTCGATGGAAGAAGTGGACACATCTTCAGTCGAGGCTTTTAAAAAATCTACGCTCGGACGTTGTATAGTGGCTAATAATTATTATGGTGCACAATGCGTTTCGCTTGCTCGTGCCTTTTGGTGGGATTATGCAGGGTTTGACGTTTCTACGTGTGGCACAGGTCTTGCAAAAGGTATGATGAATTGTAGCGAAGAAAACGCAGGCGACAAATTTAAAGTAATTTGGAATAAAGACGAAATCATCGCAGGCACGTGGCTCGTGCTAGACGGTAAAACCACAGGTCATATTTGCATGGCTTTAACTGCTCCTCAAAACGGATATGTGCAATGTCTTGGCGAAAATCAGGGTGGCATCCCATGTGAGGGTGGCATCGGTGGTGCAGGTACAAATATTATTAATTTATCAGTTAAAAATTTTATCGGCGGTTATATCCCATTGACTTATATACCACCTGAACCAGCACCAGCACCACTTCCGCCTGATACAAGTATGGTGAAATAAATGGCAAAATACATAGGATATGTCGACGTTAACCACGCAACCTATGCGGAGTGGAAAAATGCGACCTTAAATAACGGATACAATATTGATGGCAGTTATGGTTGTCAATGTTGGGATTTTGCTTCGCTTTTTTGGCGAAACGTCGGCTTCCCTGCGGGTTATCCTCATATTACGGCATCAAGTGCTTACACAATGTGGGGACTTCGTGATGAAAATATAAGTTATGACGGCACGCAATATTTTGATTTAATCTATAATTTATCGGACGTTAAGCAAGGCGATATTATAGTTTATAATTATAATTCGAGCAATCCATACGGTCACGTTGGCTTCGCCGACCAAGATTACGCCACGTGGACACCTGACCCGTCACAACCGTACGAATTTCCTATACTTTCAGAAAATAATGGTGGCACACCTGACCCTGACGGCGGTGCATATGTTAATGTACACGGCTATGACACACGACTTTTCTTGGGTGCGTTTCGTTATCGTGCTTGGCAACAACCTGTACCGCCAACACCTACCACAGGACGTTCAAAGTTTCCTTTTGTCTTGTATGCACGCAAACTCCGCCAAAAAAGCCAAGGTTTATGATATAATTAAAACGTGGAGTTTTTCACAATTTCCACACACTCCATTTCTGTTGGAAAAGGTTGTAGTTCGCCAATGCAACCTTTTCTTTTTCTTTTATGGTATAATTATAATAGGAGTACATATGGATAAATTTAACGATACAATCAACCATATTAAGGAAAAAGTTGGCGAGGAAAACTCGGCACTAATTTCAGACGAACTCATCAGTTTGATGACGGAACACAAAGCATTAACTGAACAAAACGACGAACAAGCCACACAAATCAACACTTTGAAAACCGAAAAAGACGATTTAGTTAATGCTAACGCAAAACTATTTAGACGGCTCGGTTTCGAGGATAAGGAAGAAATGACTTACACTCAAGGCAATACCGAACAAAAAACGGAGTGTACGGAAATCCAAATTGGCGACATAATTAATAGTAAAGGAGATATAATATGAGTGGTGCAAGATTATTTAATTTCGTACGCCAAAACTCAACTGGTAATTTCCAAGAGGTTATTCCTGAAGCAACCGATGAAAATATTGCAACTATTTCCAATTTGCTTTTCAACGATGCGTATTCACCTCTATTAAATGAGTTTGTTAATAACCTTATTAACCGTATCGGTCTTACCATTATCCGTAACAAATCTTATTCAAATCCACTAGCGATTTTGAAAAAAGGCTCACAACCATTAGGCACAGATATTCAGGATATTTATACCAATCCGTCGGATGCCGAGCAGTACCAACTATCTAACGCAGAAATGGCTAAACTATTAACCATTACTGACCCTGATACTAAAGTTGCTTACTATCGCCGAAATCGTAAAGACCTCTATACCAAGACCATCGCACGTGAAGCATTGCAAGGTGCTTTTGTTTCTTGGGATAAGTTTGAAGCGTTCATTTCCTCGATTACTCAATCGCTCTATTCGGGTGCTTATATCGATGAATTTAGGTATACGAAAGCATTGGTCGCAGGTGCGTATTCCGAAAACAAAGCCATCGTACAAACCGTAAGTGCCGTTTCAAGCGAAGCAACTGCCAAAGCATTTGTGAAGAAAGCCCGTAACCTCTATAAGGCAATGCGTTTTCCATCTTCTGCTTACAACGCTTATTCACTCAACACAGGCGATAATAAACCAGTTGTGACTTGGACGGATGAAAGCCGTGTAGTATTCTTGGTACGTGCCGATGTAATGACCGAAGTTGACGTCGACGTGCTTGCAAGTGCATTTAATATGGATAAAACCACTTTCCTCGGACGTGTTATCGAAGTTGATAAATTCGACGATGCAGGAAAAATCCAAGCTGTGATTGCAGATGAAGCATTCTTCCAAATCTATGACAATATCTTCCGCTTTGACGAGTTCTACAATGCTCGCACAATGTCTTGGAACGAATATTTACATGTATGGGAAACCTTTGCAATTTGTCCATTTGCTAATGCGGTCATTTTGGCTACCGAAGCCCCAAGTGTTGATGCTACTGCCATTAAAGCAAGTGAAGCAACCGCAACCCTAGCAGCAGGCGGTAAAGTCACTATACCATTTACGCTCACTCCACCAAATGCAACTACGACTGTGACTGCAACCTCTAGTGCAAGCTCATACGCTACTGCCCAAATCAAAGACAAAACCGTAGTTATCACAGGTGTCGCCGAGGGTAGTGCTACTATCACTCTAGGTGCAGGTGATGGTGTAACCGATACAATTAGTGTCACGGTTACTGCGTAACATTGGAAAGGGTATGTGGGCTACCCTTTTTTCAAGAAAGGTAAAGTAATATGATAAAAGTACAACCGCAAGGGCAAATTTACTTATGTAAGACGCCACTTGAAAACGATTACAAAAATCAATTAACTTTCACTTCACAAGCCAATCAAACCGCCTATTTCACAAGTACCGTTGTCAAGTCTTATGACAATAATACTTATATCCACAAGGACGGTGGAGTAAAGATTAATTGTAATGCAGAAGAAATCCGCTCTTGCAATTATATGTTTTATAAAAACACAGGATTTGACAACCGTATTTATTATTGTTTTATAACTAACATTGAATACATTTCTGAAAACTCGACATTAGTGCGCTTCGAAACCGATTGTTTCCAAACGTGGTATTTCGACCTAGTTTATAAGCCATGTTTTGTTGAACGTGAACACGTAAACGATGATAGTGTAGGGGCTCATACTGTGCCCGAAGGACTAGAAACTGGTGAATACGTAGAAAATAATATACAAAACATTGCACCGCAAGCATCTGACATTTCGTGGGGTGCAGGTTATACTTATGAGGGTGGTAATCTAATGATTGCTTTTCAAGTTTCCGAACTTCTGCCATCGTTTTATAGCGTAGCCAATATTGCTCAAAATTATAATGGTATTTATAGCGGACTATTTATTTTAGGTGTAGATAGTGCCGACGATGCCCTCAAATTTATACGTGGTTATGATGCGGAGGGAAAATCAAGTGCTATAATTTCCTGCTTCCTAACTTATCCTCATTTCTTTAATGCTGGTTACACTCAAGCAGTTGGCACTCATGGCTATAGTGTTAGATTATACCCTGCTAAAACCAGTCACACCGCCATATTATTAAAATCAAATATAACTCTAACAACTGGTATGAATTTCGCTACCTTAAACGGATATACGCCAAGAAACAACAAATTAAAAACTTATCCATACTGTTACTATTTAGCCGATAATAACGCAGGAGAAGCCGTTGTATATCGTAATGAATTCTTTATGAGAAATAACTCATATCCAAATCCAACCTTTTCAATCTACGGTGCAATTGGACAAGGTAATAGCATTAAACTCGTACCTGAAAGTTATAAAGGGAATTCAAATGCAAGCGGTAATTACCAAGAGGGATTACAGGCAGGCAAACTTCCTGTTTGTGCTTGGGCTAGTGACTATTACTTAAACTGGGTTACTCAAAACGCTATCAATATGAATACTTCAGTAATTACCAGCACGACAAGCGGTGCAATATCAGGCGGTTTATATGGTGGTGCTGCAGGCGCAGTTGTCGGCGGTGTAACTAGCGGACTTATGGGAGTTATTGGTAACATTGCAAAAACTGAAACCGCCAAAATTATGCCTGATACCGCTAGAGGAAATACCAACGTTTCTGATTTAAATATTGGTTATTTTGGAAGTAATATAGCAGGTGGTCTATTCACTATTAAGCCAATGAGTATACGTGCCGAATATGCACGCATCATTGACGACTTTTTCACAATGTATGGATATAAAGTTAATATCGTCAAAACACCAAGCATCACAGGGCGACAATATTGGAACTTCGTAAAGACCGTTGATTGTAACGTTGAAGGCGATATACCACAAGAAGATTTACAAATTGTTCGCACAATGTTCAACAAAGGTTGTACTTTTTGGCATGATGCTTCCAATATGTATAATTATAATTTAACTAACAGTATAGTATGAGGTAACTTATGATTACACCTAAAACGAGAAAAGAAATCGACGTAGCAATGGGTACGAATAACGCTACCTTTATTGACTACCTCGATAGATTAAAACTTTTGTCTACTTCCATATTTTCGTGGAAAAATTTAGACAAAATAGCAGGATTTGGTGCAGAACAATTTTTAGAGAAAACCCTTTACGAGAACGGCAGAGCGTGTTTCGTTGATGACCCTAAACTCGGAAAAATGGTTTTATGCGTCAATCCATCTGATAAACTAAACGTTTATAAAATGCCTATTAAAGTACAAGCGTGGTCGATTGGTTATGAAAAACAATTCCCTTTTGACGATATTGTTTACATTATGAATAACAATTTACAAAAGCCAACTGTTCAAACTATTATGCTCATTGCCTACCGTCTTTACGAAACTGAACGCACTATTGACGTAAACCTAATGGCACAAAAAACACCTGTTCTAATTCAAGGCGATACCAAAACGATATTGACACTAAAGCAAGTTTATGAACAATATAGTGGTAACACGCCGTTTATCTTTGGTAACAAGCAATTTGACGTTTCTAATAAACTATCCGCAATTAAGACTGATGCACCATATATTATTGATAAACTTACGCAACACAAAAAAGACTTAATGACCGAAGCCCTCAATTTCCTCGGCATTGATAATTTCTTCTCGGATAAAAAAGAGCGTCTAATCACCGCCGAAGCCGAGGGCAGTGAAGCTTTAACTAACTTCTATCTTAACTGTTTCTATAAAACCCGCCAAGAGGCGTGCGATATGATTAACGAAAAATTCTTAAAAGATAGTCCTATTAAAATTGAACTATCGGTTAACCGTAAGGAAATAGCCAAACTAAAAGACGAGTTAGATGGTATAATAGAAAAAGAAAGGATGGTCGAAAATGAGTAAATACACTACTACAATCAAAGTATTGCTTGATAATAACTTTGACTTTCAATTAACCGATTATCCAATCTTTGACGAAGAATATAGAGAAACCCTTAACAAAAATATACTAGACTATTATTATATATCAGAAATTGGCTTTGAAACCCCTGCCCTTTTTCGTCATTTCTTAAAAAACACTCTAAACATTGTTATGCCAAAATACAATGTTATGTATGAAGCATCACTTAAACTTGCACAAAATGCACTCGGTGACGTTGACTTAACTGAAACTTTAGAACGTAATATTGAAAACGAAGCATCATCAGAAAGTGAAAGCACGGGCAACAATAAAAATCTATTTCAAGATACCCCTCAAGGTAATATATCATCTACTGCTATTGATGAGCAACAATGGGCTACTAATCTTACTTTGAATAATAATACTGTTAATGATAATACCTCGTCAACTGGTAATACTACTGAAGAATACACAAAACACATTTTAGGCAATAATGGTAAAAAATACAATATTGAAATCTACACAAAACTTGAGCAAAATTTTAAATCAATTGATATGATGATAATAAATGAATTAAAAGACCTGTTTATGGGTGTATATTAGGAGTAATTATGTCACAAATAAATAATCCAAGTCCGTTTATCGTATTCTGTCAAAAGACTATCCCATTAGCTTTCGACGAGAGTATGAGCTATATGGAAGCACTATATGCGTTTAAAGCTTATCTTGAGAATGAAGTTGTACCTGCAATTAATAACAATGCAGATGCAGTAGAAAAAATCCAAAAATGGATTGAGAATTTAGACTTGCAAGACGAAGTAAATAATAAGTTAGACGAAATGGCTGAAAGCGGAGAACTTACCGACCTTATTGCTGGATACCTAAATCTTCGTGGTATTTTGGCATACAACACTGTCGCAGAAATGAAAGCAGCTGACAACCTTGTAGATGGCAGTTTTGCTGAAACCTACGGCTTCTACGCTAAAGATGACATGGGTGGAGCTAAATATAAGATTCGTGCTGTCACTAATGCTGATATAGTAGATGAAATGACGTTGTTTGCTCTTGCTAATGAATCACTCGTTGCCGAACTTATGCTTGAAAATACAATGAATGTTCGTCAATTCGGTGCTAAGGGAGATGGAGAAACTGATGATACTGCTAAGATACAGAAAGCGATTGACACTGTTTCTAACGTATTTGTACCTAACGGAACTTATATGGTTAATGCTGTTACTGGAATTAAACCTAATAGTAATAATATTTTGGAACTATCAGAAGGAAGTGTAATTAAAGCAATTGCTAATAACGCAGATAATTATGCGGTTATTAGAATTAGTGGTGTAAACAATGTTGCTTTAAAGGGTGGTACAATTGAAGGTGACCGAGAAAACCATACAGGTGAAACTGGAGAATGGGGGAATTGTGTCAGTGTGATAAATGGAAGTACCAATATTACAATTAAAAATATTAAACTAATAGAAGCTTGGGGCGATGGTCTATATATCAATAATTGTGATGAACTACGAACTGAAAATGTAACAGTTAATCATGCCAGACGCAACGGTTATTCAGTAATTAGTGCTACCAATTTCCATTCATTAAATGATACCATTATGAATGTTGTAGGCACTGCTCCTCAAAGTGGTGTAGACATTGAACCTAATAACGCAACTGACAAGCTCCAAAACATTATATTTGATAATCTTTTTATCAAAAACTGTAAGTCAAGTGGCTTTATGATATATCTAGCTAATCTTGATGCCACTAGTAGTGAATGTACAATCAAGGTAAATAATATTCATGTGTTAGGTGATGGTACAGAAAATGCAGTTAATGGTATAGATATTTCAAAAAACCAGCATATTAAAGGATTTATTGAGTTCAATAATCCAGTTGTAGAATCAATATATCATCTAAGTTTCACAGGTAAAATATTATATAGTGATTGCCCTGTAATCATTAATAAACCTCGTATATTAGACTATAACAAATCTGATTCTACTGGTGTTTCGATTGGGTCAGGTATTTATTTCTACAATCAAGCTGAAATTGATGGTGGTAATATTTCTATTATCGAGCCTATATTTACTTCTAATAAAACCTCTGGTACTCCCAGAGATATATACATCAAAGGAACTAATGGTTATCCAATGAAAAACATAGCAATTATCAATCCATTACAGGTAAAAACTCCAAATAATTACCTTGATAATTGCCAAAATGTAACTATTGAAGATAAAAAACAGTTACTCACTGCAACTCCTGCAGCTGGAGAATATTACGGCACTTATAATGCTTATCGATATCTAAACACTAAAAATTATAATGTTAATAGAACATTAACTATGAGTTCAGCCGCACCTATTGGGTATGAGTTTACAATTACACGTGGAAATCAGTACACTCCTACTATCGTATTCGATGGTACTCAGAAATGTTATCCATTAGCTACAACAAATAATCCTTCTATCGCCCTTGGTTCAATTGGCTCTTCAATCTCTCTTAGGAAGATTTCAGATACTGAATGGATGGTTGTAAATCAGGTTGGCACGATTACGGTATCGTAATAAAGTTAATGATAGTCCTAGCCCACTGTTGACTAGGACTATTTTTATGGTGTGTTAATTGACAAATTTTAGATGTAGTGGCATATATTTTGGGGAAAGTATAT
>Ga0247611_10005560_pt1 | contig 16602 bp, 16 predicted proteins | sample 177DNAGHGhighgp2_FD_192422 | JGI IMG/M metagenome (GOLD analysis project Ga0247611, IMG submission 192422) | Sheep rumen microbial communities from Palmerston North, Manawatu-Wanganui, New Zealand - 1770 DNA GHGhigh gp2 | ecosystem: Host-associated > Mammals > Digestive system > Stomach > Rumen... | reverse complement strand
GCCGTAGGCATCATTTGTAATTGTGCATTACAAATATATGGTTTCATATTGTCGAATTCGGAAATCCGGCAGAACATGTTTTGTTCTTAATGAATGAAAATGCCGTAGGCGTTTGATTTTGTGTTGTTTTGCAACGGAAGAAATGCCAGAGGCATTAGACAATGGTAGCCAGCCATACAGTTGTCCCCCTGGGGACTGCGAAATGGCTGGAGAGGGCGACACCCACACACGGAACCTTGCCATTAGGTAAGGGACATACGCAGCCCATGTCGCCTACCTAAAGGCAGGCTATTATTTTTATTGCACCTCGTACCAGCCATTTCGCAACCCCCAAGGGGGTAGCTGTATGGCTGGCTACCATTGTCCGATGCCTACTGGCATCATTCTTGCAAACGAATTCACCCGAGATCACTGGCTTTTCTGTATGGCTGGCTACCTTTGTCCGATGCCTACCGGCATCATTTATTAACGGGATTTTGTCAAATAAACTTCAAATTTTGACCCCAAATTAAGGGCATCAGAACGAACGAAAGGGTCATTCGGTCGAAAAAACGGTGATTTTTGATGTTTTTCGTAACATGTTGGCTGACAGATGGTTACACGGATATTTATTTGTAATCGTATGGTTTACAGAACACAGAATTGCCAAAGGTAAGGTTTCGTCGTGCGAAAGACCATGTTTCGTCGTGTGAAAGGTTATGTTTGAGGCGATGAAACATAAGCTTTGGCGCGGTCAAAGCTAAGGTATGGCGGTGAGAAAGCTAAGCTTTCGCAAAATTAGGAATGAAGGATGAAGAGCGAAAAGTCGGTTTTTACAGATTTTAACTTCTCTTTCATCACTTTTCCCCGACAAGTTTTTGTCAATATATTTGACAGTAATAGTGCTGCTTTTTAAAGCCTATACAAGCAAAATCTTTAGCTTACACCTTATAATTGTACTATCCGTTTTTTACCGAACTCAAGCGTAGAATGGTCTAAAAACAGAAGTCGAAGACTTACATTTTTTCTCCGAAGCAGAGGTCTCCGCAGTCTCCGAATCCCGGCACAATGTATTTCTGCACATTCATCCCCTCGTCGATGGCAGCGCACCAGATGGTAGCGTTGTCGGCAAGCGTTTCCTTCACCACTTCAATACCTTCCGGGGCGGCAATGACACAGGCAATGTGTATATGCGTCGGCTTGCCCGATTTCATGATAACATCGTAGGTGGCAGCCATGGAACCGCCCGTCGCCAGCATTGGATCGACGATGATAACCGTCTTGCCCTTCACGCTTGGTGAAGCCATGTACTCAGTATGCACTCCCACTTCGGTGTGCTCGCGGTTGGTGTACATGCGATACGCAGAGATAAAGGCGTTTTCTGCATGGTCGAAGATGTTGAGGAATCCCTGATGGAAAGGCAGTCCTGCCCGCAGCACGGTAGCGATGACGATATTGTCTTTGGGTAGTGGAACGTCGATGGTGCCAAGAGGAGTGGTGATGGTCCTCGGCTTATAGTTGAGTGTCTTTGAAATTTCGTAAGCCATCATTTCCCCGATGCGGAGGATGTTGTTGCGGAACAGCAGTCGGTTTTGCTGGTATTTCTTGTCGCGCAGCTCAGCCAGGAACTGGTTGATGATGGTATTTTCATTGCTAAGATTGATGACATTCATAGTGCATTTCAGTTGATTAATAACATGTGCAAAGATACATAAATCATGGCTTTTTTTGCTAAGTCTGAATGACAAATACAAGTCGTAAATCCTTATTTTTAAGTTCTTTAACCTAAAAACATTAAGCAAAGAACAAATTTGCGAATTAAACTTTGGTCAGACGGCTGTTTTTTCATAACTTTGCAGTCGTTTTAAATAAGGATAAACAAATCATTCATAAAAATAAATCAAAATGGCAAAGTTAGATTTGACACAGTATGGCATTACGGGTTCTACCGTGATAGCTCACAATCCGTCGTATGAGTACCTCTTTGAAGAGGAGACAAAGGCTGGTCTGACCGGTTTCGACAAGGGTCAGAACACAGAACTTGACGCTGTAAATGTGATGACAGGTATTTACACTGGTCGTTCTCCTAAGGACAAATATATCGTTTGCGATGAGCAAAGTAAGGATAAAGTTTGGTGGACTTCTGAGGAATATAAGAACGACAACCACCCCATGAGCGAAGAGGTGTGGGCAAAGGTGAAGGAGATTGCCATCAATGAGCTTTGCAACAAGGAATTGTATGTAATGGATGCATTCTGCGGTGCTAACGAGGGAACTCGTCTGGCAGTGCGTTTCATCGTTGAGGTTGCTTGGCAGGCTCACTTCGTAAAGAACATGTTCATCCAGCCGACAGAGGAAGAACTTGCAAACTTCGAGCCTAACTTCGTTATCTACAACGCATCAAAGGCAAAGGTTGAGAACTACAAGGAGCTGGGTCTGAACTCAGAGACTTGTGTTGCCTTCAACACAACAAGCCGTGAGCAGTGCATCATCAACACATGGTATGGTGGTGAGATGAAGAAAGGTATGTTCTCTATGATGAACTACTTCCTGCCGCTTCAGGGCATCGCTTCTATGCACTGCTCTGCCAATACCGACATGGAAGGTAAGAATACCGCTATCTTCTTCGGTCTCTCCGGTACAGGTAAGACCACTTTGTCTACCGACCCGAAGCGTCTGCTGATTGGTGACGACGAGCACGGATGGGACGACAATGGCGTGTTCAACTTCGAGGGTGGCTGCTATGCAAAGGTTATCAACCTCGACAAGGAGAGCGAGCCCGACATCTACAACGCTATTCGCCGCAATGCTCTGCTGGAGAACGTAACTGTTGACGAAGAGGGTAAGATTGATTTCGCCGACAAGAGCGTTACAGAGAACACCCGTGTAAGCTATCCTATCAACCATATTGAGAAGATCGTGGCTAAGGTTAACGGTAAGAGTGCAGGTCCAGAGGCTCAGAATGTTATCTTCCTCAGTGCTGACGCATTCGGCGTACTGCCTCCAGTATCTATCCTCGACCCAGAGCAGACCAAGTACTACTTCCTCTCTGGCTTCACCGCTAAGCTGGCTGGTACAGAGCGTGGCATCACAGAGCCAACTCCAACATTCTCTGCCTGCTTCGGTCAGGCATTCCTCGAGTTGCATCCTACAAAGTATGCTGAGGAGCTTGTAAAGCGCATGGAGAAGAGCGGTGCCAAGGCTTACCTCGTGAACACTGGTTGGAACGGAACAGGCAAGCGTATCTCCATCAAGGATACACGTGGTATCATCGACGCTATCCTCGGCGGTGCCATCCTGAACGCTCCTACAAAGAAGATTCCTTACTTCAACTTCGAAGTTCCTACACAGCTCGACGGTGTGGCTTGGGGTATCCTCGATCCTCGCGACACCTATCAGAACCGCGCCGAGTGGGATGAGAAGGCTAAGGATCTGGCTGGACGCTTCATCAAGAACTTCAAGAAGTATGAAGGCAACGAGGCTGGTAAGGCTCTCGTAGCTGCTGGTCCCCAGCTGTAATTCATTCGCTTGACAGAAATAGAATCGGCCAAAGTGCGAGACAGTTCGTCACTTTGGCCGATTTTTCATGTCCTTCGTTCAACGGACATGATATAAGTCAACAAAACGACACCGTTATGCCGAATGAACCGTGAAGAGTTGCCCGTATGCCGTAAAAGTTGTACTTTTGCATCGTGTTCGGGAGAACACAGCGTTTCATTAGGTTAGTAGTTTGATAGATTTTTAAGGTAAAGATTATGTTATTAGATTTTGAGACATTATCGTAAAGACCAGGGTCAGTGATTGATACTGGTCTTTCTTTTTTTGTCAGAACATGTAATAATAATCTAAACAGAACTTAAAAATCGGTCTAAGAATCAAGATTTTACATAATAAAGCATTAAAAAATACGACTATTTGCGGAATTCTGCTTAAATTTGCACACTAAATATTAATCGACGTATAATGAGAAGTAAGTTTTCGGCATATTTCATGCTGCTCTCTGTAGTAATCATGTTTGCATCTTGTCTGAAGGATAAGGACGAAAATATAACGTATAGTGGAGATTCAGCTATTACCGCATTCAGCGTTGTAACGGCAAAAAGGTATGCACATACCATCAGCAAGAGCGGTGCAGACAGTGTCTATAGGGCTAACGTAAGTTGCAGTAACTACAAATTCTATATTGACCAGATAGCTTGTGAGATCTATAATCCCGATTCCCTGCCGAAAGGTGTTGATTTGAAGAAGTTGATTTGTTCGATTACAAGTAGGAACTCTGGCACAATCTTGATCAATCTCTCTTCGGTATCCAATCATGACACGTTGAAGGTCTATTCCTCTACCGACTCCCTGGATTTCAGTATGCCTCGTGAAGTCCGGGTCTATAATGAGCAGTCTACATCCTATCGTACCTATACTGTGCGCGTGAATGTGCATCAGCAGGACGGTGATGCCATGACCTGGAAACAGGAAAAAAACGGTGAGCTGAACTTCATGAAGGCATCGCAGATACGGCTGGCAGCTGTCGGCAATAACGTCTATGGCTTCGGCCTTTCTCAAGAAGACGGCAGCACATGGATGATGGATCTCAAGAAGCGCGTTGCATCGGGTGGCACCGATGAGAACAGTCTCAGCACTCTTCATTTCGGTTTTGATGCCATCGACAACGTGGTGTCCTACGGCAACCGGCTTGCTGTCTATGATGAAGAAGGACTTCACTCACTATTCCTGGCTGATGACGGAACAGAGCAATGGACCCATACGAAAGCCATCTATGGGGAAGATAAAAAAGAGATATACCTGAAGCAGCTTGTCGGCATGTCTGACAAGGAAATGTATGCGATAGGAACAGATGGAAAACTTCTGGTATCGACAGATAACGGACTGACATGGGCAGAAGAGCAACTCGACAAAGATGTGTCATTCTTGCCGGATAAGCAGATCAGCTGTACCGTTCATGACGTGAAGACAAACGAAGGGATTGAACGTGTGGAGCTGTCGGGTTATAACGAGGAAGAAGGAAAATTCGTCTTCTGGACGAAGATTGTCGATAAAGCGGAGCCCGGTGCACAATCGGTCTGGCTCTTCAACGGTGGTGGCTACGATAAGAGTTTCTGGCTGCCGTCGGCAGATAACATGAGGATTTTTGCATACGGAGACGGCAACATTGCCATCGGTTGCAGCAGTTCCGGAGCTTTCACGCAGATCTATGTCAGCAATGATGGCTGCATCACATGGCAGAAGAGTACGACTTATTCCTATCCCTCGGAAATATTGTGCTCAGGCGTCTTCGATGCTACCGCCGACGATGACGGTTATATCTGGCTGGTGTGTGGTGGTAGCGGACAGATATGGCGCGGAATGCTGAACAGATACGGCTGGGATGTGGTACAGAAATCATTTACCGAGTAAGTCGGATATCTTGACGAGACAGAGAAATATAGATGAAAAAGATATTCTTCATATTGATTACCTGGATGGTCGTTCTGCCGATGAACGCACAGACCGAACCTGAGTATCTTATGGAGATTGGTGGTGGTATCGGTATGACCAACTACCTGGGTGACTTCAATGGAAACCTGCTTAAAAACTTTCAGCCCGGAGCCGCACTTGTCTTGCGCAGGCTGCTGAATCCCTATTCAGGCTTCAAGCTGAAGGTCATGTACGGAAAGTTGAAAGGCTCTTCGAAGAACATAGAGACCTATTACCACGATTATCAGGTCGAGCCTTATGAGTTCAACAAGTCGCTGGTTGATGTCGGTGTGACCTTTGAGCAGAATCTCTGGCCCTACGGAACAGGACGAGACTACCGTGGTGCGAAGCGTCTGACGCCTTATATCTTTTGCGGACTGGGCGGTTCCTACGTTTTCGGTAACGGCAAGGGCGTATTCGGAATAGGCTTTCCTGTGGGAGTAGGACTAAAGTATAAAGTAGCAGATCGTCTGAATCTCGGACTGGAATGGGGTGTTCACTTCACGCTGAGCGATAAGTTCGACGGAGTGAAAGACCCATATTATGTGGTGAGCAGCGGTGCATTCAAGAACACAGACTGCTTTTCGTCCCTGATGTTGACGCTGACATATAGTTTTATGGAGAAATGTCGTGTCTGTCATAACCAGGATGAATGATGTCACATCATGCGTCTGGCTCTGGCAAACATGCTATTATGAGTGAAAGATTATGAATTATGAACTAAAGAATATTCCCCGTCATATCGCCATCATTATGGATGGAAACGGACGTTGGGCAGCAGAGCGTGGAAAAGAACGCAGTTTCGGTCATCAGGCAGGAGTGGACACGGTGCGACGTATCACTTCGGAATGTACCCGTCTGGGGGTGAAATACCTGACATTATATACATTCTCGACTGAAAACTGGAATCGCCCGGCAGATGAGATTGCCGCCTTGATGGGACTTGTGCTTACTTCGCTGGAGGACGAGATCTTCATGAAGAACAACGTACGTTTCCAGGTGGTGGGAGAAATCGACCGACTTCCGGAGCCTGTTAGAATCAAGTTGCAGGAGACGATGGACCACACGGCCGGCAATACCACAATGACAATGATTGTGGCACTGAGCTATTCATCACGCTGGGAGATTACGAAGGCAACCCGTGAGATAGCCCGTGATTTGCGTGATGGAAAGATTTCTGAAGCCGATATCACAGAAGACCTGATCAGTCAGCACATGGTGACGAACTTCATGCCCGACCCTGACTTGCTTATCCGTACAGGTGGTGAGCTGCGCATCAGTAACTATCTCTTGTGGCAGATTGCCTATTCGGAGCTTTACTTCTGTGACACCTACTGGCCCGATTTCATGGAAGAGGATCTGCACAAGGCCATTGAGAGTTTCCAGAACCGTCAGAGACGCTATGGAAAGACGGAGGCACAGGTTGAGGGAAAAGAAGAGTAACGACCAAATTCTTATGATAGAGAGAAGATGGAAATAGCATATTATATATATAATAAGGTGAACGGGAGGACGATGAGACAGAAGAAATGGAGCATGCTGCCCATGTTTCTTTCTCTTGTCGCCTCGTTATTCACGCTTACTGCTCATGCGCAGGATGTCATTGTCAATCCAGATATTTCGTATGCCGGTTCTCCGCGTACCTGCATCCTTGGCGGTATCAATGTGTCGGGAGTAGATGGGTATGAGGACTATATGCTTACGGGCATCTCAGGACTGGCTGTCGGGCAGGAGATAGAAGTGCCGGGTACAGCTATTACCGATGCTGTGAAACGCTATTGGCGGCACGGCCTGTTCTCGGATGTGAAGATTTCTGCCGACTCACTGGTAGGTAACAAGATTTACCTGCACATCACACTCGCCACCCGCCCACGTGTCTCGACCATCAACTACGTAGGACTGAAGAAGTCGGAGCGTGAGGACATGGAAGAGAAACTCGGTCTGCTGAAGGGTATGAGTGCTCACCCCAATGCGCTCGACCGTGCGAAAATCCTTGCCAAGAAGTACTTTGATGACAAAGGATTCAAGAATGCAGAGATTGAGATCATGCAGCGTGAAGATGTCACAGAGAAGAATCATGTGATCATCGATGTCATCATCGACAAGAAAGAGAAGATGAAGGTGCGGAGCATCATCATTGACGGTAATAAAGAAATGCCGCTGGGAAAGATCAAGGGAGGCCTGTTCAAGAAGGGAGCCTTTGCGAAAACCCATGAGGCAGGCAAGCTGTCGAGCTTCCTGAAAGCTAAGAAGTATACACCGGAACGCTGGAAGAAAGACAAGCAGAACCTGATTGATAAATACAATGAATATGGTTACCGCGATGCTGTCATTCTGAAAGACAGTGTATGGAATGTAGATCCGAAGCACGTGAACATCTATCTGAAGGTTGACGAAGGAAAGAAATACTACGTGCGCAACATCACATGGGTGGGAAACACCGTCTATCCTACGAGCTTCCTGAGCGAAGTGCTTGACATGGAGAAAGGCGATGTGTATAACCAGAAACATCTTCACAAGCGTCTGACAGAAGACGAGGATGCGGTGGGTAACCTGTATTGGAACCACGGTTATCTGTTCTACCAGCTTGATCCTACTGAGGTGAATATTGTCGGAGACTCCATCGACTTGGAAATGCGTATCACAGAGAATCAGCAGGCTCACCTTAGCCGTGTGCGTATCAATGGTAACGACCGTCTTTATGAGAATGTGATAAGACGTGAGCTTCGCACAAAGCCGGGTGACCTCTTCTCGAAAGACGCACTGACACGTTCGGCCCGCGACCTCGCCTCTATGGGACACTTCGACCCGGAGAAGATTGACCCGAAGGTGGTACCCAACTATGAAGACGGAACGGTGGACATCAACTGGAATCTGGAGCAAAAGTCAAACGACCAGATCGAGTTCTCGCTTGGTTGGGGACAGACAGGTGTCATCGGACGTATCGGTCTGAAACTGAACAACTTCTCAATGGCGAATCTTTTCCGGAAGAACAGTGAGCACAGAGGAATCCTGCCCATCGGTGACGGTGAGGTGCTGGGCATCAACTTCCAGACCAACGGTAAATACTATTCATCTGTGAACACGTCCTATTCGACGGCATGGTTCGGAGGAAAGCGACCGATACAGTTCAGCGTGGGTGCCTACTACTCGAAGCAGTCTGACGTATCGAGCAACTATTACAATACGGGCTATCTGAACAATTACTATAACTACTTGTATGGCTATGGTAATGGAACGAGCAGCTACTATTATAATAATTATGAGAACTATTACGATCCGGACACGTACGTGAAGCTATTTGGCGCGTCTCTGGGTTGGGGTAAGCGTCTGAGATGGCCTGACGACTATTTCACCTTGTCGGTGTCTTTGGCTTACACCCGCTACATGATGAAGAACTGGAGATTCTTCCTGATGCATAATGGTAATTCAAACAACTTGAACATCAGCTTGTCGCTGAACCGTTCATCTACGGATAACCAATTGTTCCCACGTAAAGGTTCAGAGTTCACGGCATCAGTGACCATCACTCCGCCTTGGTCGCTTTGGGACGGGAAGGACTATAAGAACCTTGCCACTAATGACAAGTCGGCAACATTCTCCAAGGAACAGCAGGATAAATACCGTTGGATTGAATACCACAAATGGAAATTCAAGTCACGTACCTTCACAGCTCTTACAAACGGTCAGAAGTGTCTTGTGCTGATGACCCGCGTGGAATTGGGTATACTCGGTACGTTTAACAAGTATAAGAAGTCACCATTTGAGACCTTCTATGTCGGTGGTGACGGTATGAGCGGCTATAGCAACGGCTATGCTGAGGAGACTATCGGTCTTCGTGGATACGAGAATGGTTCACTGACTCCTTATGGTCAGCAGGGTTATGCCTATGACCGTTTCTCCCTGGAGTTGCGTTATCCGTTCATGCTCGGCAACACGACAATCTATGGACTGACCTTCGCCGAAGCTGGTAATGCGTGGTATGAGACCAAGAACTTTAACCCGTTTGACATGAAACGGTCAGTCGGTGTCGGTGTTCGCATCTTCCTGCCAATGGTCGGTCTTATGGGTATCGACTGGGCTTATGGATTTGACAAAGTACTGGGACGCAGCGGATATGAAAAGGGAGGTTCCCACTTCCACTTCATTCTCGGACAAGAATTTTAAAGCGTTAAAAGATAACGTATAATAATTAAAAAATATTTAAACAATTAACTTATCCATTGCTGATTCGTCATATCAGAGGATACAATAAAAGAAAGGATAGTCTATGAAGAAAATAATGATGATCTGCCTGTTCGCCATAGCAGCGATAACGGCAAGTGCCCAGAAGTTTGCCTTGTTAGACATGGAGTATATTCTAAAGAATATCCCTTCTTATGAGCGGGCTAATGAGCAGCTTAATCAGGTAAGCAAGAAGTGGCAGGCTGAGGTGGAAGCATTGAATACCGAGGCTGCAACAATGTATAAGAACTATCAGAACGAGGTGGTCTTCCTTTCACAGGAGCAGAAGAAAGCCCGTCAAGAGTCTATCATGCAGAAAGAGAAAGAGGCCAGTGACCTGAAACGTAAGTATTTCGGACCGGAAGGCGAACTGTTCAAGAAGCGTGAGAGTCTGATGGGACCGATTCAGGAAGAGATATACAATACCGTCAAGGAGATTTCCGAGCTGCGCGGCTATAGTCTTGTTCTCGACCGGGCAAGTCAGGCGGCTGGAATAATCTTCGGTTCCCCTTCTATAGACATTAGTAATGAAGTACTGGCCAAATTAGGATATGGCCGGTAAATAGAAATAATAATTTATCAATAATAAAAAAGAATAGAAATGAAAAAAGTTATTTTGATGTTGATGCTGTTGGCACCAATGACAATGTTTGCTCAAAAGTTCGGTTGTGTTGATTACGATGCAGTGGCTCAGAACCTGCCCGACTACGCGAAGGCAACAGGTGAGTTACAGGCTTTGGCCAAACAATATGAGAATGATCTGAAGGCTATGCAGGATGAACTCCAGCGTAAGGCAGAAGAATATGATAAGAATAAGTCTACAATGAATGCTACCAAGCAGAAGGAGACAGAAGAGTCGCTCATGGAACTGAACCAGAGAATCCAGCAGGCTTATCAGGATAACTCTCAGAAGCTGCAGCAGACACAGCAGGAGAAATTGGCTCCGATACAGGCAAAGGTAGCAAAGGCTATTGAGAATGTCGGTACCAACGGCAAGTATGTCTTCATCATCATGAAAGGTTCGCAGCCGTTCATCAACCCCACGTTGTGTGAAGATGTGACAGAGGCTTGCAAGTCTGAAGTCGTAAAACTGAAGTAAACAGATAATGAAGAAACGGATTCTCTCCATACTATTGTTGATGTGCCCTGTCGTCATGATGGCACAGGAGGACAGTCTGCAGGTGTCTGGTTCTCTTTTCGGATGTTTCAGTTATTCACAGGTGTTTCATTCAATGCCTGACTATGCGATAGCGAAAGCCAATCTTGAACAGCTGACCCGTCAGTACGAGGAAGAGACCAAACGGTCGGAAGACGAATTCAATAAGAAGTATGAAGACTTTCTTGACGGGCAGCGTGACTTTGCACCGTCAATCCTGAAGAAACGGCAATCAGAACTGCAGGATATGATGGAACGAAATGTTGCTTTCAAGAAAGAGGCGCAGCGACTACTCCAGCAAGCAGAGGAGGATGCTTATATCCCGATAAAAGAGAAAATCAATGCGGCGGTGAGGAAACTGGGCAAGGAGAGAGGATACATCTTTGTTCTGAATACCGATAATGATAACATTCCCTATGTCGATGTAGACTTGGGAGTGGATATTACCGAAGAATTAATAAGAATATTAAAAGCAAGGTGAGGGCGTAAATGCGCCTTCACCTCTAATTATTATGGGACCGATAGGAGTATTTGATTCTGGTTATGGGGGATTGACTATACTGCATGGTATTCGTCAAGTGCTTCCCGAATATGATTACCTGTATTTGGGCGATAATGCTCGTGCCCCCTATGGCTCCCGTTCTTTTGAGATTATCTATCAGTTCACCCGTCAGGCAGTCCTGAAACTTTTTGAATACGGCTGTGAACTGGTTATCCTGGGATGTAACACTGCTTCGGCAAAGGCCTTGAGAAGTATCCAGCAGCATGTCTTACCAGAGACTTTTCCCGACCGCCGTGTGCTCGGTGTCATCCGTCCCACAGTAGAAGTCATCGGAGATCTTACTAAGTCGCGACATGTCGGGATACTGGCAACTGAAGGAACCATCAACAGTCGTAGTTATGAGGTGGAAATTGCCAAACTGCATCCTGACATTAAGGTATCTGGCCAGGCATGTCCGCTTTGGGCAGCTATCGTGGAAGCCGATGAGGCAGATTCACCCGGTGCCGACTATTTCGTTAAAAAACGCATCGATCAGCTGATGAGGAAAGACCCATTGATTGATGCAATCATTCTTGGGTGCACTCATTACCCGCTATTGATGAATTCTATTGTGAAGAACATTCCTGACGGTGTGCGTATTGTACCGCAAGGACAATATGTAGCAGAGAGCCTGAAAGACTATCTGATCCGTCATCCTGAGATGGAATGTCGAATCACCCGGGAGGGAACTTGCCGCTATCTCACGACAGAAAACGAAGAAAAGTTCCAGGAACATGCACAGATCTTCCTGAATGAATCCATCGACGTCAGACAAATAGACCTGAACAGATAAAAAATCACCAACAATGAAAAGACTTCTGATGACAATGGTTTCCGTTGTCCGGGTGTTCCAACAGGTAGCTACATTGGTTTGGTTCAGACCAGTTCTAGTTCTGAACTCTTAGATAATAATAAGACCTCCCTGCAACCGTTAAGGATGTGGGGAGGTCTTTATTTGTTGCCTGTCGTGACCCGACGGGACTTCTGTTAGTCTGTCAGTTTATGGAGGAAACTGGTGGAGAGCCATCCTACTGCCATGACGGTGATGAAGATAATCACCACATCAGTGTAATGTACGCTTACGGGATAGGCATTGACAATGAACGAACCGCTCTCATTGCCTAAGCGGATCAGGCCGAAGGTCTGTTGCAGCCAGCAGAGCAGCAGTCCGATGACAATGCCTGCGATGGCTCCGATGGCTGTTATCATCTGTCCTTCCATCCTGAATATCTGTGAGATATGCTTGTTGTCGGCTCCGAGGTTACGCAGGGTCTGCACATCGTTTTTCTTTTCGATGATCAGCATAGAGAGCGAACCGATAATGTTGAAGGTGGCTACAAGCAGGATGAATGTCAGGAAGATATAGGCAATGAACTTCTCTATCTGCATGATGCGGAAGGTATCTGCCTGCTGTTCATACCTGTCGAGCACCCGGTATTTGTCACCGGCAATCTTCTGAATCTTTCTTTTTACAGCATCGAGACTGTTCCCCTCCTTTATCCGCAATTCTAATGAGGTGAGCATCCCCTGCTGCCCGAAGAGGTTGCGGGCAAAGGCGATGGAGGTGACGATGAAGCCTTTGTCGTATTTACCCTGATGGACTGCAAAGACGACACCTGGTGACATCAGCGAGTCGGCTACAAATCCCGATGTCGGGTCGTTCAGGTCTAATTGTCCCTCCCGTTGTGGTGCATAGATGGACATGAATCCACGGAAATGTGTACCTGTCCCCAGTTCCTGAGCCAGTCGTATGCCGATGATTCCGTATTGCAGGTTGGCGGCATGCAGTTCAAACTGTCCGTCACCATAGAGAATCTCACTGATGTGCGTCAGTTCATCAAAGTTGTCTTCCACACCTTTGATAGTCACCATCGCCTGTTTGTCCTCATAGATGGCCATTGCCTGGTCTTCCACACACTCGGTCACAATGTCTATTTCGGGCAATTGGCGGATTTGCGTGAGTATAGGGTCGTCAGAAGGAGCATCCTTTCCTACGGCAGGAATCACCTGAAGCTGGGGGTCGAACTGTGTGAAAAACGATGCTACGAGATCATGGAAGCCGTTGAATACGCTCAGCACGATGACCAGAGCCATTGTTGCCACAGCTACTCCCACCATTGAGATGATGGAAATGATGTTGATGGCATTGGTGCTCTTTTTGGAAAAGAGGTAACGTCTGGCAATGAATAGTGGAAAATTCATGTGATTACTTCTTCAGCAGCTCGTCAATACGGTCGATGTAGTCCAGTGAGTCGTCGATGAAGAAACGCAGTTCGGGGATGATGCGCACCTGATTACGGATGCGCTTGCCCAGATCATAGCGGATGGTCTTCATGTTCGTGTTCACGTTTTTGATGAGTTCCTCACCGCGTTCACTTGGGAAGATACTCAGATAAGCCGTACAAACGCTCAGGTCAGGACTTACCTTCGTGCGGGTGACGCTGACCATTACACCATGCATGGAGCGTGTCTGACTCTGGAAAATCTCTGCCAGTTCTTTTTGTAGCAGTCTTGCTATTTTGTTTTGTCTTGTCTCTTGCATTGCTTTTTCGTTTTTTATTTGGTCTGCAAATATAGCTAAAAATCCCGAAACTCAGTTGTTTTTAAGGAATTAAAGTGATGCAGCAGAATCGTTTTACAAGTTAAGGTCGTTTTCTGATAATGGTCAGTCCGTCGCGCAAGGGGAGAATAATCTGTTCTACGCGCGAGTCGGCTGTTATGTGGTCGTTAAAGCGGCGTATGCCTTGCGTCTGATGATCGTGGTCGTATGCCGTATCCGTGACGTGTCCGTCCCAAAGCGTGTTGTCTGCCAAGAGGAACCCACCCGGGCGAAGAAGCGGAAGAATGGTCTCATAGGTCTCCACGTAGGTACGCTTGTCGCCGTCGATGAAAGCCATGTCGAAGGTGATGCCGAGCTTTGGCGCCTCTATATTTGCATCGCCGATGATAAACCGGATACGGTCTGCCACAGGACTGTTCTCAATCCACGGTCGCGTGAAGTCTTCCATCTCATCGTTGATTTCGAACGTCCAGACCGTGCCGTCGTTGCCTAATCCTTCTGCCATACAGATGGCAGAGTAGCCGCTGAAGGTGCCCACCTCAAGAATGTTCTTTGGCTGGATCATCTGCACGAACATCTTTAGGAGCCTGCCTTGCAGGTGTCCGCTGACCATCCTGCCGTGGATGGTTCGTATGTTGGTGGCACGCCAGAGCCGGTACAGGTAGTCGCCTTCGGGTTCGGTGTGAGAGAGCACGTATTGTTCCAGCTCGCTGTTCATTTCTCTCCTTTCATTTGGATGAGAGCCTCGATGGCAAGCCGGTAGGAATCAAGTCCGAATCCGCAGATGACTCCTTTGCAGGCAGCTGAGATCATGCTCTTATGACGGAACTCTTCCCGCTGGTGTACGTTGGAGATATGTACCTCTATGACGGGGCACTTCAGGGAACGGATGCAGTCGTGCAGGGCAACCGACGTGTGGGTATAGGCACCGGCATTCAGCACGATACCGTCGCACGTGAAGCCCGTCTCCTGCATCTTGTCAATCATGAATCCCTCGACATTGCTCTGGAAGTAGTCAATATCCACATTGGGGAAGATGCCTTTCAACTTCTCCAGATAGCTCTCGAATGAGTCACTGCCATAGATTCCCGGCTCGCGCACGCCCAGCAGGTTCAGGTTTGGACCGTTGATGATTTGTATTTTCATATCTTCAAGTTGTTTTTGTCTTCAGACAGTAATGAAATCAGTTTCCGCAAAGGTAATCTTTCTCACACATATCTCCAAATATTTTCTATGAAATCTGCCATTGACTCGTCCGTAGTGCCCCTAAAAGGGCTTAGCTGATAATGACTATAAGATTGTAATGATTTATTCGAATTTTGACCCCAAAAAACAGGGGGTATTGGTCACGAAAGAGTCCTTCGGTCGAAAAAACGCCATTTTTTGAGGTTTTTCGTAAAGCGTTGACTTACAGTTGGTTATGCGATTGTTTATCTGTAATCGCCCAGTTTACAAAATCCAAATTTGCGAGAGGTAAGGTTTTGGTGCGCGAAAGGTAAGGTTTCGTTGTGTGAAAGGTCATGTTTGAGGCGACGAAACATGGTCTTTGGCGCGGTCAAAGCTTACCTTTCGCGGTGTGAAAGCTTAGCTTTCGCAAAATGAAGAATGAAGGATGAAGAGAGGAAAGCTGGTTTTTACAAATTTTAACCTCTATTTCATCACTTTTCCCCGACAAGTTTTTGTCAAGATTATTGACAGCAAATCTACCGTCAAGATACCCTCAAACCATATTGAGATAATTGTTCCAATTGCATTTCAGAATGAGAATCGTGGCATAGTATGTATATTCTGATAAGAGAAAAAGAATGCTATTTCTTCCAAAATATTGTATATTTGGAATAAATATATTACTTTTGTGGCATGAATGAACGAATAAGAGAAGCGACGTACACGAAAGAGTTTGACGAATACTATCAAGGTTTGCCAAAGAAAATAAAAGACAAATATGATTTTGTATTCGAAATATTACTGACAAAATACGTTGTTAGCAGGAAGTTCGTCAAGCGTCTGGAAAAAACGGAGTTCTACGAAATGCGTGTGTCAGTAGGTAACAACGAATACCGTACAGTGCTTTTCGCCATTGATGCAGACAATTTCATGGAATGCCATCGTATGGTGATGCTCAATTCTTTTGTGGAAAAAAGTTCAAAGCAGTATCCTGCTGAGATTAAGAAAGCAGAACGAATATTAAAGGAATGGGAGGAAAGCTTATGATAAAGATTAGTGATGAGAAGTGGGCAAAGTTGCCTCAGATAGACGACCGCCTGACAGAGAAATACGGTCCTGTTGGTTCGCCATCACGTAAGGAGTTTCAGGCAAAGGCGGAAGCTTGGTATTATGCGGAGTTGTTGCGTGACGAGCGCAAGCGCCAGAAGCTGACTCAGCAAGAACTGGGTGAACGCATCGGCAAGAAACGTGAATACATATCTTCGCTTGAACGAGGGAAAACGGATATGCAGCTCTCTACGTTTATGCTTATTGCGAATGCATTGGGATTAAGGTTCTCTTTGGTTGTTGGATAGTGATTTCATACAGTGTCATTCCGTGAATACTGACATGGGTTCGATGGACAGAAAGCTGAAGAACGATATGGTGAGAAGCTATGTGCGTTATCTGAAGTTGGAACGCAATTATTCTGCCAACACCTTGGAAGCTTATCAGCACGACTTG
>Ga0247611_10005559_pt1 | contig 16604 bp, 25 predicted proteins | sample 177DNAGHGhighgp2_FD_192422 | JGI IMG/M metagenome (GOLD analysis project Ga0247611, IMG submission 192422) | Sheep rumen microbial communities from Palmerston North, Manawatu-Wanganui, New Zealand - 1770 DNA GHGhigh gp2 | ecosystem: Host-associated > Mammals > Digestive system > Stomach > Rumen... | reverse complement strand
AAATAAAGATGTGCCTATTAATCAAGTTAAAGACATTTTAAGACATAGTAAAATAGAAACAACAAGCAAATATTTAACAACAAGCCAAGAGGAAATAACAAACATACGAATTAATTTATTAAATTAGCTAGAAACAATTAAAAGGAGTTTTAACAATGGTTAAGAATACCACCGAATATTTACAAGTAGGAATTACACCAGAATTAAAAGAAAAAGTAAATAAATATTGTAGCGTTAAAGGAAATACGAAAAACAAATTAATTAACGATTTGTTACAAGATTTTTTTAATAATAAAGTAGTTTCAAATGATTTTATAAAACTAGATAAGCCATTATATTTTAATATCCAAGATTTATTAAATAATAAAAGTGTTATATGCACCACCACAAAGCCAACAAGTAAATTTAACGAATTTATTAAAATTGTTAATGTGCCTAATAACCTGGATAGTTACAATAAAAATTATAATTGTTATTGTAGCGATGCACCAAACCACCACAAAGGAATATTAATTAATAGTTTGCTAGATGAAAACCACGAAAATTTATTTATTCATTATTTAGGATTTGAATTTATTATTAATGATCCAGATTATAATTTAATAACCAATAGCCAGGACACATTAAAAATAAGTTTGATAAACGAAACCGAATTATTAAATGTTTTAAATATGGATAAACACAAAGAAATATTAAAAGAATTTAAGGCAAAAGAAAAAGAATTAAAAGAAGCCATACGAAAAGACAACGCCACAAATATAATATTAGATAATGAATTAAACAACAATGAATTAAAGCCAGATGTTAAAAAAGAGTTTGAAAATAAATATAAGTTTGCCATGTTTAGAACCATAAAAACCGAAAACAATAATTATAAGGCGTTACCATTATTATTAATTGAAAATGAAACCGATTTTATTTTATATGGCAATAAGTTAATTAAAACTTATGAAAACTATTTTTATTTAAGACCTTTTTATTTAGATGTGTTTATTAATAATTTAATATATCTAATGGAAAACAACACCGAAATTAATAATTATATCCAGGAATTTTATATTATTGGTGTTAATGATTTAAAAGAGTTTCAAAGCAATTATAAATTTAATCCAAGAGTTTATTATTTAATTAATGGTTTGAAACCTAACAATAAAAACACCATTAATATTAATGTGTTGTTTGATAGCCATATTAATAATATTAATCTGGATAAAGCAATAAAAAACCATTTTAAATATAATAATATTGATGTGCCAAAAATTTTTAAAGTAGATCTATAAAACACATTTTATATTTTGCCTGGTGGCAATGGTTACCAGGTGCAATATATTTTATTTTTTTTATCCTGGCGTTAATGTTTCCATGATGCCAATTTTATTATTTAACCACTAACTTTTTAATTATTTATTTATTGCTTAATGTGTATTAACTAACGATTATTTATAATAAGTAACAAGCAAATAAATTATTTAATCAAATGCTTTTATTATATTGATGTTGGAGTTAATCCAAGTAAAATAATAATAGCTAGTGATTATAATTTTTTATAAAAGTTCCAGGTTATTTTATTATTAAACCATATCAAACCAAACCAGGAAATTAAAAAATTATTTTGTTATGCCTGGCGTTAATAGTTGGATCTATTAACCAGGATAAAAAAAATACTTCATAATTATTTTATATGTTTCCTGGATTTTATCAAAGAGTTTTAAAAGGCATCATTAAAAGGAGTTTTAAATTATTTGATGCCTTTTATTTTATAGCTAGATTTAAAAAAAGTAGTATTTAACAACCTTTTATATTTAACACCATTATTATTTATGTTTTAGTTATATAAATAATGGTTTCTTTTTTATCATGTCTTTTAATGTTGTTTCTTATAAGTTTTTTATAATATTCTTATATGTTTTTAAGCTATTTTATAATATTTGTTATATGTTTTTTATTTGTTTATTATATGTTTCTAATGTCTTTAAATTTAAAATAAAGTATTTTAAGAGAGTATTTTATAAAAACCTTTATATAATACTAATTAGATAACCAATAACAAGTATTAATTAAAGTATTCATTATTTTAATTAATACACCACCAATTTAAAAGAGGTGTTAATATTTGTTGTTTAAAGAAAAAGAAAACCAATTTAAATATTTAACATACGATAAAAGCGACAAAGTAAAACAAAGACATTTTACTTTAAATATTGAAGTATTGGAAAACATAAACGAATTAATACAAGTATTCAATAAAAAAAATCCTAATTTTAAATTAAATAGTAGTATTTTAGCCAATATTATATTTAATAAATTTTTTATTGAATTGGAAAATTTAAGCGATACCGAAAAACTACAATATATTAAAAGTGAATTGTTAAACCAATTAAACGAATATTAAGGAGCTTTAAAAATGTTGTTTGAAAATATAAACACTACAAGCCAACCAGATAAAAAGAAAATTGAAAAACATATTAAACTAGATCCATATTTAATTACTAATTTAAATAATATTCAAATTGCTTATAAAGTAGAAACAAGCCAACACATTAATTTAAATGATTTAATAAGCATATCCATTAATTTATTAATCAAAGATTTAAAAAAAGAGATAAGCAAAGGCAACGAATTAAAAGCCATAGAATATTTAACCGAATTAAACCAGGAGTTAAAGCAATGTTAAATATTTTTAAAGATTATCATATTATTAAAAAATGTGATTTGCAAAGCTTATTTAATTTAATTAATGATTTAAAGCAAGATGTTATTAATTTAACTAATGATAACCAGGAGTTAAAAGAATTAGTATTAAATTTAAATAAATGTGAATGCCACCAGGAAAACCAATTAAATAATATTGTAGCACCTGGCAACGATGCCAACGATAATAATATTATTAATGGTAATGATGCACAAGATAATAAAACAGTACAAGATTTAATTTATAAAGAGTTTAATTTAAGTGTTATTAACGATAAAGAAGCCAAAGACAATAAAAGGCGTTTTTATTATAAATCAAACTATTTATTTTATGCAAATCCGAAATATTATAACCTATTAAATATAAGGTTTAACGAATTAATGAACACCCACAAAAACGAACCATTTAATAAAGTAAAGCAATTATTAAAAGCTTATTTGTTAGAATTAGAAGCAAAAGACATATAATTAAATAATTACAAGGTGTTAAACATGGAATTAATAAACGAACCATCAAACGAATTTAACAAAAACGATTTTTTTAAAAGTTTGTGTAAATCTGGAAAACCCATTAATATTAAATGTGTTGAAGTTTCCGAAGTTACAAAAAGTAAAATTAACAACAAACCAACAATTTATTTAAACATGGAAATATTAAACCAATTCGATTTAATAATTAAAGATGCCAACGATAAGGAAATAATAATTAACCCTTTAAATCAAATTGTTAATTTGCCTTATGGTTTGCAAGAAACCAGGCAACCGAATTTATATAAAGTTTCTAATAAATCCAATTTATACGAATTGTTAAATTATGGTTTAAAGTTAAACGATGAAATACCAGAAAACAACACCAAAGGATTTAATATTACTATTGAAGAAATACAAGAGAATTTAAAAGGAATTGTTTTTAATGTTGTTTCCATATTAGAAAAAGAAACCAATTATAAACCATACTATAAATTAAAGGTATTATAAAGGAGTGTTTTATATTTGCTAGTCATGGAATTATTAATTAATTATAATGGCATCGATGCAAACGATAAACACACCAAAAGACAAGCCGATAAATATTTTATGCAAATTGAAACCGATTTAAATAATTTAAAATATGAATTAAACCAGGTGCAAGAAATTTATAATAATATAGATCCAAACATTAATAATTTTTTAAATGATGTTTCAATACTCCAAGCGTTAATAATTGGTTATTGGCATTTTGTGAGATGCTATAATATATATAAAGATGTGGATATTATAACCGATAATAAAAAAGTGTTTGTAATTACAAAGGAGCATATAAAGACAATTAAAGAAGTTATTAAATATTATGAATTGATATTAAAAGAAATGAAAAACAAGGCAAATAAAACACAATTAAAAAATATGGATAAATATTATAAACATTACAAATAATTTTTTTATCCTGGTGCAATTGGTTTAATAGATCCAGATTTTAAACCAGGTGCAACGCATCAAAGCAAATTAAAATTTTTAATTTTTTTATTTGCCTTTAATATTCATTTTTAAAAACACCTTTAATATAGTTTCCTTTATGCCTGGAAACCATTTTAATAAAAAGAAATTTGAAACACATATATTAAAATAATCGGAGTTTAAAAAATGGATAATGAAACAAAATTAATAAGCGTTAGAGTAAATAAAAAGGAATGGCAAGAGCTAGACAATAATATAAACACTAGTAAAAGCCAGTTTATAAGAGATGCTATAAAAAAACAAAATGAAAAAGACACCGATATAAAAGAAGCTAGAAAAAAATTATTAAAGTTGGAAAACGATAAAAAATTAATTGAATGTGAAATAAAAGACACAAAGGAATTAATATTAAAATTGGAAAATATCCAAACCGAAAACGAAAACAATACTATATTAATAATGGATAAAATGGAAACAATAAATAATATTGTTAATAATCAAGGTGGGATAACTGAAAACCAAATTAAAACAATAGCAAATAATGAATTAAAGCCATATGTTTTAATTAATGAATGTAAGAAACGAAATATAAAAATAGTTAATGAAAACCAGATTAATAAGGATAAGCAAGGCAATATTATTAATGTTAAACCAAAGGCAAAGGAAACCGAAAATAAAAGAAATCCATTTAAGACCATGTTAAATATTTTTAATAGGCATTATAACAACGATAAAGCAAAATATAATTATGATGTTTCCAAGTTTTTAAAAGCAAATGAAACCGATTTTAAAACTATGTGCGAAAAACAAGGAGTTAATTATAATAAATTTAAAGATCATGTTTTAAAAAATGTTGAATAAATCCGATTTTTTAAATTTTTTTTATCCTGGTTTGTTGTATATACAGTATATACAGTATATACAGTATATACAAGACCTTATTATATATTCGTAGATTATATTATATTATTATTATATTATAATAATAAATAATAAATAATAATAATAGCTATTTGTTTTTATTTGTTGTTTGATTTGTTTTTTAAATCCTGGCGTTTATTTGATTTGTTTTTTAATGTGTTTCCATGATTTAATTTTTATTTGTATATACAAATTTATTAAATGTATATACACTTTTTTTAAAAAATAATGTATATACAAATCTATTTTTTTATATACAATGTATATATTTTTTTTAATTTGTATATACAAGCCAAAGAATTAAAATTAATGTATATACAAGGCATATATTAAACCAGGTACAATATAATAAATAAATGTAACACGCTTTTTTATTATCCGATTTATATAAAATGTTGAAGCCATGCCAAATATAGAATTTAAATATAATGGAATTTGTAACGAATGCAAAAGCAAGGAATTAATAAAAGAATATCCAAGCAATTATATTATTTGCTTAAAATGTGGATTAATACAAAATTATAAACATGGTAGTATATTTAACCAGATGCCAACGAAACAATATTAAAATTAATAGGTTATGGAATTAATAACCCTTTACAATACCTTTACACTTTACATTATTAACCCTTTACAAAATTTTAATTAATATAACTATTTGTTAAACTTAACATACCCTTAACATTAACAATAGTTTAACCTTAACAAGACCACGCCAGGAAATTATATTTAATGTGTTGGATAGATCCAAATTTTTTAAATGTTGGTTTCATGATGCCAACAATATTTTATTTTGTTATCCTGGTTAATGTTGGAGCATAAAATTATTATATTTTGCATCGGTTGGAAATGTTACAAAATTAATTTATGCGTTACAAAGTGTTACACAAAATTTTATTATTTGTGTTACATTTATTTTATTTTGCGATGTGAAACGAAATTTTAAAATTAAGTTGAACAAATAAAGGCATATTTTTTTAACATTTGCCATAGTTGGAATAGCCAAAACGATAAACCGATTAAATTTTTTATCAAAGAACCACCAAATAAAATTAATAGTTTTATCCATAGGTATTAAAATTATAAAGCAAACTTTTAATTTAATGATAGTTCCAAAATGCAAAATTTTTAAGAAATCGGAAAATTTACAAAATGATTTATTAAAATACATAAGTGTTATAATTATAATAGTTTTATCCAAAGGTACAAAAATAATAAAAGGTTTCTTTATTTTAATTGATGCACCTATATTAAAATTAATGTTTGCCATTTAATACATATCAAGCAGTAAAAATATATTGGTTTCGTTCAAGTTTAATAAATCAAAAATTTAATAATCATTTGTGCAATATTTACATTTTTATTATAATAATGTTCAAAATTATATTAAACAATTCGATAACAAAAATAACAAACATAACCAAAATAATAAATATAATCAAAATAAGAAATACTAACAACAAAATTAAAAGGAGTTTGTAAAATATGGAAAATGAAACCAACATTAAAAAAATAAATTTGAAGTTACCAGAAACAACACATAAAAAAATAAAACTAATAGCAAACATTAAAGGCGTAACATTAAACGAATATATATTAAGCATAATAAACCAGGAATTAAACCAGGTGGATTTTAACCAATTAATCGAAAACGAATTATAAATATATAGGTGTTGTTAAATGGTAATTGGAGAGCTAGAATATAAAATAGACAAACAAAGCAAGGAAATAAAAAAACTAAAAAAGGAAAACGATAAATTAAAAGCTTTAAATAATGATTTGCAACAAGACAACCGAGTATATTATGATACATTAACCGAATTATTAAGCAATGAAATAAATATAAAAGAATTGCAAACGATTTATAATAATATTGGTAATGTCTTAATACAAGGTGCAAAAGGTCAAGACATAACAAGCCAGATAAGACAAATTAAAGACAATGCCAATAATAATAAATTGATTAATATTGCAAGTTTTTTATATGAATATAAACCATATTAATTTTAAATTATAGATGCTCCAATTATTGCCAATGGTGGAGCATCAAAGCCAAACAATTATTAAAGGTGTTTCAAGTAATGATTTATTATTTTAGAATAGACATAGGAAACCAAATAATAACAAGACAAATAACATTAAACAACAAAATAATAAGAAATCCAATTAATAATATTAAAGCATACAAAAGACCACACAGAAACACGCAACAAATATATATTAACAATAAATATTTTATGTCAGTTGTTGCCAGGCAAAACGATTATAAAAACCAAATCGGAAACGAATTTATTAATTTAATCCAGGCGTTATATATACGAGGCACAAATTTAAAAGACATTAAAAGATTTATTGAAAAACACATTAACAAATATGTTAAACGAGTTTATGTAAATCCAGAATTAATATTAAATAATTTAAAAAGAGATATTAAAAAATTTAAAGATATTTACGAAAAATATTAAAAGTTTCCTTTAAAGTTTCCAAAAGTTTCCAAGATTTTAAAAAATAGTAATAAAAATTGGTGTTTTTTATGGAATTTGAATTTAAAATATATGATCAATATTTTATTATAGACATACCAGAAAAAGACATTATAAGAGAATGCAATTTAATTATAAAAATGTATTCAAGACCAGACAAGCCAGGAAAACAACAAATATATATTAACCATCAATATTTTATAACGATACCAGACACCGAAGAATTTTATAATAAAAATTATATTTTTTTTATCCAGGAATTATATAAAAATGGTTACGAATTAAAAGAAATAAAACAACATCTTAAAGGTTTGTTTATTAATGTTAATAATGAAATAAACAAGGTTTATTTTTAAATTTTTATTTTGTCATTATTTTGACAGTAAACACGATTAAAATAATATAGACAACATAGACAATATAAACAATATAGATAAACCTAGACAAAATATAATAAAAGTAGATGCAACAAAATAAAAGGAGTTTAAGAAAATGGATTATATGGAGTTTAAAAAACAACAAGAGAACCAGGCCAACGAATACACCAAAGGCAAAATATATTTTATATTAGAACCATCAAAAGACCTAGTTATTAAAAGGTTAAATGAATATGGTTTAAAACCTGGCGATGTTGTAGGCATCGGAGCAGGAGCATATATAAAAAAAGAGTATTACAAAGACACTTTAAAGTTTTTCGATAAACAAGCCAAAGAGTTAAAAGAATACACATTAAATAATTTAAATGAAGTTTTAACTTATGAATTTGCCAATTATGAATTAGAAATAAGTTTAAGTTATACTTATAAAAGCTTTTTAATTGAAGTTTTAGGATTTAACGAAAAAGAAATACAAGACAATAAAAAAGAGATTAACAAAGCTATTAAAGAGTATAGAGAAGATTTTTATAAACATAATTAAAAAAAACTTTTTTTTAATCTTATTTTTTTTAATGCCTGGCGTTAATGTTTCCCTAATATACCCCTAACATATCATGAATATTATATAATTAATTTTATAGACCCTTTTAAAAAATACATTAACAAGCCAATAAAATAATAATTACTATTAAATAAACCAATTAAATAATATTAAAGTGTTTCAAATAAAAGCAACAAATTAATTAATAATAGCTAGTGAAACCAAAGCCAATTAATTAATATTGAATATATAATAATTTGCTTAAAAGGTACAATTTAACAAAATTAAAAAAGTAGATCTATAAAGCCAGATGCAAAGCAAATTAAATAATTTATGATTATATTTTTAATTATCTGGCAATGTCTTAATTTATACCACACACTTTTTAAATTAATAATATGCCTTTAATTAAAGATTTGATATATATTAATTATTGGAAATATGCCAATAATAAATAAATCCAAATTAAATATAAGAATAGCAATTAAATAATTAATGCCAATGGTAACCAATCAATATTATTAAAGATATGTTTTATTAAATCATGTGGTATAATTTAAAAATAAGTTGCCTTAATTGGTCAATTGATTTTTAATTAAATTGGTGCAATTGGCCAACAAAGGAATTTAACGCAAAATAAAAAATTTTATTGACCAAATTTAAAATAATGTTGGCCTTAATTAGTCAATTGATTTTTTATTATATTGCTTTAATCTGGAAACAAAGGAGCATAAGACAAAATAAAAATTTTTATTGACTAATTTTAAATTGGTGGTTTGCCATCTGGAATTAATAAAAAGAGGTCATTTAAATTTTTATTATATTGCTTTAATTGGAAAACAAAGGAATTTAAAACAAGATAATTTTTTTAACTGACCTCACTAAAAAAAATATATTGCATCATGAAACTACTTTTTAAAAGGTAATGCCAAAGGTAATTAAAAAGGTAACTTTTATATTTTTATCCAGTTGGCCACCATTTGAAAAGTATTAATTAATAATTCGCATATACTTCGCATATACTTCGCATATAATTAGCATCGAATTAATATAATATTTTTATAGATCCAATTAAACCAGATGTTAAAAAATGGCCATGATGCCAAACATTAATTTAATGATCATGTAAATAATAGCTATGGAAACCACCAATATTATATTAATCCTGGTTTGATACATGATACATAATAGAACACCCTTTAATTAAATTTGATACATAAAACGAATAATAAAGAATAGCTTTTAAAATTGGAAATAATCCAAGCAACAATTAATATTAATGTGTTGCCTTATGTTAAAGTATTGTTTTTAATGTTTCCAGTATATACAATAATTAAACTATCAAACCAATAATAAAGAATAGTTTTTAAAATGTGATACATTAATAATAATGGCATCAATTATTATTAATTAATGGACTAATTTATTAAAATTTATGGACTAACTAACAAAGGCAACGCCAGGAAATAAAAAAAACATGATCATTAAAAACCATCGGAAACCATCACAAACCCACCAAATAAAACCACCTAGAAACCACCTAGAAACCACCTAGAAAACAAGGCCAGATTTAAAAAAAGTTACACACTTTTTATTATTTTGTGTAACTTTTATAATTATAGTATTAAATATTTAAATACTACTTTAAAGATATAATTATTTAATCAAAATTTAAAGAGGTGTTTTTAATGGTATTGAAAACAACAAGTTTTAAATTAGATAGTGAATTATTAAAAGAAATCAAAATAAAAGCAACACAAAGAGAGATAACCCAAGCCGAATTAATAACCGAATACTTAAAACAAGGTTTAAAGAATGATAAATAAACCAATCAAAGCAGTTAAAAGGAGTATTAAAAGAGGTGTTAAGCTATGGCAAAAACAAGCCAAATACATTTAAGATGCACACCAGAAGAAAAAGCAGAAGTTAAAGCAATATTAAAAAGCATCAATAAAAAAAGCGATTTTTTAGTAACTTATTTTTTAGAGAGTTTCAAGGAAACCACGCCACAAGGATTAAAAATTAAAAGGCAAAGCATAGAAAAAGAATTAAACGAAAAAGAAAAACAACAAGATAATTTAACCCTAGAAATCAATAATTTAAAAATTGAATTACAAGCCATTAATGAAAACATAGAAAATAAAAGTTTATATGATCTAGAAAATTATAAACATAACGATAATATTTTAAATGCTATTGATAGCTTAAAGAGATATTACAACAGAAAACGCCATTTAATCGGCAGTATAAACGATATACCAAAAGATATTATATTAGATGTTGCCGATAAAAACAAGTTGAACGCCAAAGAATTATTAGAAATTGCAAAGAATGATTTTATAAACTGGTGAATATTTTTTTAATAGATCATGTTTTTAATATATCTGGTGTTAATGTTTCCAGATGCAAAGACATTAATTAAAAATAAGTTGGTTAAAACAAGCAGTTAAAAGGAGCATATAAAACAAGATGTTATATTTTATATGCACCTTAATTATTTTTTTATTCTTTTATACTTTTATACTTATGGATTTTTTAAAAAAGTTACACAAATTTATTAAAAATGTGTAACATTTATTTTTAGTTCCTGGTTAAAAGTTACACAAATTTTAATTAAATGTGTAACTTTTTAGGCCAATTTTAACGAAAAACTGACACAAATTTATTAAAAATGTGTAACTTTTTTTTATGGAAATTACACAAATTATTAAAAAATGTGTAACTTTTTTTAATGTTTTTTTCATGTCATAAAAACGAAACTAACAGAAAACAAGCCAATTAACGAAACACTTTTTTAAATCGTTTTAATCAATAGCTATTAATATTAAATTAATCAATTAATCAAATAAATAAATAAATAAATAAATAAATAAAAATTTTTATTTTATTATATAGGCCAACGAATATATAACAAACTAATTGTGTAATTGTGTAACATACACAGTTACACAAATTTATTATGGCGTTGTTTTTTTTTCAAGATTTTTAATAATTATATAATTAAATAATTATTTAAAGATATATTTATATAATACTTTAATTATAATATATCATAGCAATTAATTAATTAATTGCAAAGCAGTTAAAAGGAGCGTTAAAAAATGCCTAGTAAATTAATAACAATGGATAATAACGAAATGTTATTATTTATTGAATTGTTAAGTAATGAATACGAAACCAGAGAGAACGAAAACGATAAAATAAATATTGATAATGTTTTAAACAAGGTGTTTGACCATGAATAATAAAGCACCAAAGACATTATATAAAAAACCAGATGCACCACAAATAATTATAGATCCAATTATTTTATTAATTGGCATCTTAATTATTTGTTTTATTTTTTTAATTGTTGGCCATGTTGGAGCTAGTAATTATAATTTGTTACTAGCAAACACCATTTAATTTAAAGGTGGTATATTATGGAATTAACAAGCCATTTAAAATTATTGCAATGGATATTAACACACACTTATATATTATCTGGCAATGATACACGCCAACCAATAAGCAACCAGGAAATTAAAAATATTTTTTTTAAAGTGTTTCCAGAAACAAGGCAAGATTTAAACAACGAAATTAATTTATTAATTGGAAATTTTTTAAAATATTCTTATGGAAACCAATTAATTAAAATTGGATCTAATCCAATTAAATATAATATTGGAATTGTTAAAGCTCCAATTAAAGAAATTTTTATACAAGATTATAAAGGCGTTTACGATTTTAATTATTATAGCCATTATAATAAATCAAATTTTGCCGATGTTAAAAACACTTATAAAACCATTAACAAGATTTTTAAAGGTGTTTCAAATGATAAAGAAATTAACAAACCATTAAAACAACAAGATTTTATTAAATTGGATAACCTGGCAAACGATATAATTTTATTTTGTTTAAATAAAGGCATACCGAAAAATATTTTAAAATACTTTTTATTTTATACCATGTCTTTAATTAATCCAAGAGATTTAAATTTATTTTTAACCAGGTACAAACAAGATTTTAAAAAAAATAAAGTTTGTGCAATTTGTGGAGCATCTGAAAATTTAACAATACACCATATTAAAGAAGTTTCAAAAGCTCCATATTTAGAATTTAATAAAAATAATTTTATTGTTTTATGTAACGAATGCCATATAAAACACCACCAGAAACAAGACCAACACCAAAGCAATAAGCAAAGGCAACAAGCCAATAAATTAAAAGGTGGTAACCAATGCAACAAGTAAATATTATTTGTGAAACATCACAAGACATAAATAATTTAATTGATTATATTAAACCTAGATTTAATAATTATAATGGTTTTTATACCAAATTAATTATTAAGTGTAATGTTACCGACCACAAACAAAGCATTTTATTAAATATTGTTTGTAAATCCAAATATATATTTACGAAACTTAAAAGAGAGTTAAATTTAATTTGTGGCGTTGCTTATTAACTTTTAATATTTGTATATACATTTGTTTAAAGATTTGTATATACAAATCTATTTTTTTATATACACTATTTTTTAAATATTCCACACATCTCTCACACATCTCTCACAAAATTTTAAAGATTTTAATATATTGTTGTTTACCCTATGTTAAATAACAAAATAAAGCCATTATTAAAATTATATGCAAGTAATATTAAAGAGTTTCCAGGCAAACAAAAGCAATTAAACCACGCTATAAAAAATTAATTTAATATTGTTATTATTCTAGCTATATTAAAAAACCCTTTTTTATTATCCTGGTTTGTTATCCTGGCGTAAATGCCAATATAAATTATAATGTAAATATTTTTTTTAGATCATCTTTTTTAATGCCAGGTGCAAAGCCATAATAATTATTTTGTTAGATGCTCCAATACTCCAAGATGCAATAATATTAAACAATGGCATTAATTAAATTAATAGTGTTTGATGTAACTATTAAATTTATAATGCCTATTTGATATAATTTTAAATCCAATCATTAAAGATAATATATTATTATTGTTTGCCATAGATAACAAGATTAATTTTTATTAATGTTGTTTCCAATGTGTAAACCATTAACGCCAGGTTTAAAAAATAAGTTGTTACCAAACCGAATTAAATATAAAATAAATGGAAATAATCCAACAATAAAATATTAAATATGTTGAAACAATCCAATAACAACACCATAACAATATATAATTAATCTGGAAACAATCCAATAATAAAACAATAATAAAACCTAAAATAAAGTGTTATTATTTTAATTTTGTTATGTATTGTTAAATTATTGTTAAGTGTTTGTTAATGTAACAAATATATAAAATGCTCCAAATTTTTTAAATTTAATAATTGGCGTTTGTTAATGTTTCCAATAGCTATTAAAATATTAATTGTTGTTTCATTATTGGATTAAATCCATATTTTTTTATTGTTTGCCTTATATTGTTAAATGTTTGTTAAGTGTTTGTTAATGTAACAATGTTTATTTTAATTGTTGGTGGTGTTATTTTGATGTTGTTTTATATTGTTTGTTAAATGTTTGTAACATTATTGTTAATGTAACAAGGCATATTTTTTTTATGTTGCATCATGGAATTTTTAAGAGATCTATTAAATTAAAGTTCGTCAATTTTTAAATTTAATATGGTGCTTTTAATTTAATGTTTGATATATATTAATTGTTGGAAACTTTAATATTAATGTTAATTAGTGTTTTAATTAATCAATAGCCATTAAATTATTAATGGTAATGTTAAAGCAATGTTTTAATTAAAGATAGATTTTATTAAATTGACGAATTATTTAAAATTATAGGGGAAAAAGAGGGGAAATATAGGGGAAATTTTAGGGCAGATATAGGGCAGATATAGGGGAGATTTAGGGGAGATTTAGGGGAGATTTTTTTAACTGGTGTTAATAGTTGGCGTTAATGTTTCCAGATGTTGCACCGAAACCATATTAAATTAATATCCTGGTGGTAAGTTTTGTTAAGTTTTGTTAAGTTTTGTTAAATTAACAAATTATTATATAATCCTTTTATCCATATGTATTATTATATTATTTAATAGCTAGATTAATTATAAAAAGGATTTAATAAAATGGTATACCATGAAAAAGCATATATAAGACACTATAAACGAAACGATAATAAAAACAACCGAGTTATAAAAAGCGTTGAAGTTAGAGGCATAAAAAACAATACAAAATTTAAAGATAAGGAAAACATTATATTAATAAGTGAAACCGATTTTAATAATTTAACCAACGAATTAAACCAGATGCAAGAAACAAACCAGGAATTAACAAGAGAATTAAACAACATAGACAATAATAAAAGCCATGAAACAAACCAATTATATAATAAGCTATTCGATTTAATGGAAACCATAAACAACCGAAACGAATTATTATTAAATGCCAACGATAATTTAAATTATATTCTAGATGCCATTATTAAAGAGTTGGAAACCGAATATAATAATTTAATTAATGATAATAACCAGGAAATTAAAAACAACCTGGAAACTTTTATAAAAAGTGTTGTTAATAAAGCCAATGAAACACAAACAAAGCAAAATAATTTAATTACTAATGAATGCGACAACATAGAAAACCAAATAAAAGAGATTAACAAGGAATTAAATAATTTATCCTGGTTTGATTTGTTAAGGCATCGGAAACAATTTAATATTAATATTGATATATCAAAATTAAAAGATGCTCCAAGCAATGCCATTAATTATAATGATCTTAATTATAATATTGCTAGTGATAAAATTTTAACAAATCCAGATTTTAAAAAATTGGATCATGTGAAAATTAAGAAAAACGCCAAGCATGAAATTAATTTTAATGATCTTTATATTAAATTGGATAGTGAAAATAATTTATAATTTTTAATGCAAGTGTTTAAATTTTTTATCCTGGCGTTATGTGTTTGTTTAAAATTGGAGTTTTTAGGAATTTGTAATTAATAGCTATTAATTATTATTTTGCCTTTATTTTTTAATAATATTTTTATCCTTTTATCCTTTTATCCTTAAATATTATTAATTTTTATTTTTTAATTTAATAAACCAGTTTCGCAGCGAATTGGACAAAATAGCCAATTTTTAGCAAGTTTTATTTTAACTTTTTTTTAGTTTCCTTTATGCCTATAATGGAAACACTTTAATATTAATGAAAACCAAAGACATAAACAACAAATTAAAAAAGGTGTTTTAATGTTGGAGCATGAAATAAAAAATAAAGTTTATCAAATAAGCAATTTGAATAAACATATTAACAATTTTATTAATTTGCAATATATGGAAACCACGCAAGAAAATTATAAAATATTGTTGGATAAGTTTTATAATTATTGCCTGGAAAACCAATTAAACGAAATTAATATTAATAATTGTGAAAATATCATTAAGGAATATAAGGCAAACTTAATAAATAATACCAGTTTAGCAAGTAGCACCATAAACAATTATATTTTAAGGTTACAAGCTTTTTTTAATTATTTAGGAATGCCAACACGAATTAAAAAATTAAACAACGAAAACAAAAGCAAACCATACAAATATTTAACAAAAAAAGAAATTGATTTATTAATGCAAACCATCAAAGACACCACCACAAACCAGGAATTAAAAGCCAGAAACCAGGCAATAATTAATTTATTATTTTGTGGTGGTTTAAGGATAAACGAATTATTAAACATTACAAAGCAAGATTATAAAATAATTAATAATATTGCTTATGTGAATATAAGAGGCAAAGGCAAAGCAAAAGACACAAAGCAATTAATAGCCATACCAGAAACAACAAAGGAATTAATTAATAATTATTTAGATGCTAGAAATAAAAGGCAATGCAATTATTTATTTTGTAATATCCAGGATAAACAATTAACAAGGCAAGGAGTTAATAAAATGCTCCATAAAGTAGCTATTAAAACCGATGCCATTTATAATTTAAATATTAATCCTAGAATGTCAAGCCATGTATTTAGGCATAGTTTAGCAAGATATTTATTAATAAATAAAGATGTGCCTATTAACCAGGTTAAAGACATTTTAAGACATAGTAAAATAGAAACAACAAGCAAATATTTAACAACAAGCCAAGAGGAAATAACAAACATACGAATTAATTTATTAAATTAGCTAGAAACAATTAAAAGGAGTTTT
>Ga0247611_10005558_pt1 | contig 16606 bp, 21 predicted proteins | sample 177DNAGHGhighgp2_FD_192422 | JGI IMG/M metagenome (GOLD analysis project Ga0247611, IMG submission 192422) | Sheep rumen microbial communities from Palmerston North, Manawatu-Wanganui, New Zealand - 1770 DNA GHGhigh gp2 | ecosystem: Host-associated > Mammals > Digestive system > Stomach > Rumen... | reverse complement strand
ATTTGCGATGACATAGTCATCTTTAGCAAATATGTGAAGGGCAATCTCCATGAGTTGGTCGGCATCATAGTCACTAAAGCGATACTTGTACGGGAAGCGTCCCATCAGTCCGGGATTCGATGTCAGCATGGCATCCATCTCTTTCTCATAACCTGCAAAGATGATAACCATATCAGGATTGGGTTGCGATAGAACTGTCAGTAGGCTGTCAATGACTTTAGCCCCATAGTCTTTCCTATCAACCGTTCCTTCATAGAGGTTGTATGCCTCGTCGATGAAGAGCACGTTTCCTCTCGCTTCTTCCAGAACAGCCTTCATGTTCTCTTCTGTCTCACCGATATAGCGACCTACGAGTCTTGTGCGGTCGGCACAAATTACATCACCTTTGGAAAGCAGACCGATGGAGTGGTATATCTTGCCAAGCATTCTTGCGACTGTCGTTTTACCAGTACCAGGATTGCCAGTGAAGATGGCATGTTGCGCAGCCTTGTTGGACGTACGGAAACCTGCTTTGCTACGCTCGATGAAGAAGCGGCTTTGGTTGGCCATTGTCGTAATACTCTTTTTGATGTCATCAAGTCCCACCATTTCGTTGAGCTCGCGTATGCTATCCTCGAACTCTGACGTTGAGTTGGGCAGGAGGTCAAGAGGAATGTCTTCAATAGGCAACTTCGGCAATTCTTCCTTCTCAGACATGATACCTTCAAGAGCGCGATGGAGATAACGAGGAGAGACTTCCTCAGCAACATATCGACTAATGCTGCTCAATGACCATGTAGAGAAGCAACCTTGTTCATGATACTCCAGTATTGCTCTGGCAAGAGCATCCATCGTAGCCTCGGAAGGGTCAAGATGCTCATTATACAACTCTTTGATAAAAGCTTGAACGAGTTCAAAACCGCTGTATGGACGTTGATTGAGTACGTTTCCACTCACAAAAAGTTCCTTCAGAGAGGGATATACATCTAGTACGCTCTCGATTTCCTGCTTCCCACCGCACAGCCAAAGCTTGTATTTCTCCTTGTCTTCACAGATTTTCTGTACAATCTGTCGGGTGACGACCTTACCGCCTGTGCTGAGCAAGGCTCCCGGGTTTGTCAGGCAATAAATCTGATTGGTGGTATTGTTCAGCTTCTCATTCAGTGGCTCGAAAGGATTTTGCAGGGCTGCATTGTAGAGGGTGTTGCAGTCAACATGAGTATAGTAGTATCCTGGCACGGCGAGTTTCTGGAAAGACTGAAGGATTTCTGCGCTCCAGTCTCTGTTTGTGGTGTAAATCAGCAGATTTCTGCTGACTCTCAGTTCTCTGCCACTCAGACCTTTTCGAAACTCATTGTAAATTTTCAACTGCCTGCTTTCCAAAGCATATTTTCGTAACTCTGATGTGCCAGGAGTGGTAGAGAGAACATCCCAACTTGACTCTGTATTCTCTATACTGGTGGTAAGAATGTCTTCGATACTACAGACAGGACACATTGTTAATGGTTGTTGCATAATGTTCAAAGATTCATCTACCTTAAAGTCAATACGTGCAAGAGCACCATTGTTCCTATCACGGAGTAGAATGAAGTATTTCCCAGGCAACCAAATACGGAAAGAAAGCATGACGATACTCACACTGATGCTGTTCTCGCGATTGAACTTATAAGTTACATCGCTATTGCACATCGGAGAATAGTCGTCAGAGTAGACAAAGCAAGCGAAACGTCCCTCTTTAATCATCGAACCTTTCCTTGCTTGGATGTTCACAATAATGCAGCCGTCTGTGTAGTCTGCTTCGTCGCTTGTTGATAGCGACAGCTCAATTTTCCTAATATCCTTCAAAGCGGAAGTACCAATTGTTTTACCAACGATTGTTTCGGCGGATTTGAAATCAGAAGCATCCTTTTGTGGATGAGGGGTCTCCAACAGTTCTTGAAGTCTTTTTGTAAAGTCTTCATCAGTGTAATTTTGCATATTGCTGTTCATAATTCCAGAATGAATACCAAAAGAAAGAGCCACAGGAGTAGCTCTTTCTATCATGCCAAACAAAAAAATTATAGTCGTGTATATTCTTAGTCTTGTTTTGTGTCGTTCAGGCCTAATTTCTTTACTAATTTGATGGTGTTATAGGCCATGAGGCGGTCATACTCCTTTTCATCATCAGGAAGCGCGGTGTATGGAAGAATACAAGGGTCTTGTTTCTTCTCTTCATCTCTTGTCTTACCATAAGACCATCCGCGTTCTATCATCTTCTCTGCCCATATTTCATGTGCATTCTCAGCAATGGCTTCTATGAGTTCTTCAAGATTATCATTGAGGGGGATTGAGTCCACATTAATTGGATGAGGTTCATATTCTTCTACGGACTGGAATACCTGAATCATATAATTATGGGATTCTTTCCATGCATTAAGAAAATCAGAAAGAGGCACTTTCTTTACATATGGATCTTCGTAAGGATCAAAGATGGTAACGGTAATTTCATCTATCTTGGTTACTACAACAGCATGGTTGGTCAAGTCCTCTAAATCAATTTCCTCTGCATAAAGCTTCTCTCGATCAACTCCAACAACAACGTCATTATCGTTTTCAAGCGCATGACGAATGTCATCTATTGTGGAATCATATCTTCTACTTACAAACAATCCAGAATAAGCCAAAAGATTTCCCAAACAATAGAGTGGAGTTCCTTCTGGCTTTAACCAATCGTTCTTTCTTGCAGTATTAATCAGGTTTTCTTTATCGTAGGAGATATTATGGCGTTGTAGGATGAAGATTTCGCATAGCACGGCACAGACGTTCTCTCCACTTAATGCGGCCATCTGAAGCATGGGTAAAACTTCATTTTGCAATGGAATTATCGATACTTCATCCTCTGCCAGAAGAGCGACGTTAAGAACCTCCTGCAATTGCTTGTCTTTCATTAAAGCCTGAAGCACTTGCTTGGTTTCCTCTTCACTGGTGTTGCCATCGAGATAGGCGGCCAGTAATTCGTCGGATATCAAGTCTTTATTTGCCATATTTTCTTATGTCGTTAAGGGCGATACGGGTCAGTTGTGCCATAGAGCGCCGTTTTATATTGTAAAGGTTCGCGGTCGTTATATTCATCTCCCGCGCCAGTTCTTCTGGTTCACAGTCTTCAAGTATCAGCCGACGAATGACATATACATATCGCTTAGTCGGCATAGCCTCGAAAAGCCGTTCCATATCATATTCTACAGCCACATCTGATTCCGGTGCAGCTACGTGTTCTTGTTTATCATAAGGAGGCTCTCCGCTTGCATTATCTATCATTCTGGCCCGTTTCTTAATGAAGAAGCGGGTAGCAAGAATCTTCAGCCATTGGTACACAGAACTGCGATATTCGAAGTTCCGCAGTTTATTGGCATCATCCTCCATGAGGTAAAGGTAGAGTTCGTTGACTAGCTCATCATATTCCACTTCGTAGTCGAATACAATGTTCATGATATTAAGGAACAGTGGTTTGCATTTGACGAAGAAGAAATCCTTCGTCACGTACCCATCACGTTCTATCAGTCCTTTTACGATCTCTTGGTCTGTCATAAACCCTATTCATAATTTGGCTACAAAAGTACGGAAAAAAATGGATTATATTCAATTTTGATAAGAAAATCTACATTTTTTAGTGCTCAAATGTATTGATAGTGATAAATTACAGTTGCAATCGTTACCTTTTTTTATATTAACAACAACTTTAGCCTCTTTTGAACATTGGTTAATAGCATCTTTTCAAGTATCTCCACTGCCTTGGTGATGTCCTCTTGAAAACGTTTGTGGTCGCGAAGGAAGTCAGGCCTGCCACCACTGATGGCGGCATACAGCTCCTGGCTCATGTCATTGGCATAGTCAGAAATGGCCAACTCTATGTCGTCCTTCTGCCAGTCGAGCGTGGAATGAATATAGATGCGCTGCTTCTGATGCAGGAAACTGTAGGCGGTCTCAATGCTATCCTTTGTTATCATTTTGTAACTGAGTCATATCCTATCGGGCGGAATTGTTTCTGCTTCTCGCTATATACGAATCCGTGCCCAAGCAGGTAGTTCTTTATATCTTTCGGTTCTGTTCCGAAGTTATAGCACAGTGATTCCAGCGTGTCAAACTCCTCGTCTCTCAGGAGCATGTTCACACTCGAAACCAGTATGGCAGGATCTTTCGGCAGGTAGTCCATCAGTTATTCGTCTCTAAATATTAATGCTTATTCGTAACCATAAACAAGACCATACTTCTCGTGCAGACGGCGAAGGGTGCCATCGGACTTCATCTGGCGGATAACGTCATTCACCAACAGCAACAGGTCCTCCTGACCCTTACGCATGAGGACACCTATCTCACCATGATTGAAGGGCTTGTCCAATAACGGAGCAGCAAGCCGGGAGTCGGTACGTACATAGTAGGGGGCTTCTGTAATCTCCGTAATCATGACGTCTGCCCTACCCTCTGCCACAAGCGTCGGTATTTCCTCGTTCTTCTGGTGGACAATGATGGTTGAGTGAGTCAGGTTCTCGTTGGCAAACTTCTCATTCAAGCCTCCGGGATTAACCATCACACGCACATCGGGCTTATCGAGGTCGGCCAACGACTGGAAGCGTGTGACATCAGAGGCGCGACAGAGAATGGTCTTTCCGTTAGTCAGATAGCCGTCGCTCATGAGCATCGTCTCACGACGGGCATCGGTGATGGTGATGCCGCCAATGGCGAAGTCGAACTTCTGAGGCTCGTCAAGAACATCTGCAGTAAGTGTGGGCCAAGAGGTCTTGACGAACGACACGCTGACGCCCAGCCTGGAGGCTATCTCGCCAGCCACCTCAATGCCAAAGCCCCAATACTCACCAGTCTCAGGCTCACAGAAAGACAGTGGCCGGTAGTCGCCTGTAGTGCCAACGAGCACTACGCCACGTTTCTCAATACGATTGACGGTGGGGCGGTCAAGCGGCAGAGCAGAGCCGCTATCATCAGCGGAGCACGAGGCAAACGTGGCCGTCGCGAACACGCTGAGGACCACTATGAGCAACCATGTCTTTAGCCTTTCCTGTCGCATATCGAAGTGATGTTTTTCCGTCATTTCACAGTTCTATTGAAAAATCAGCGGCAAAGGTAGTTATTTCTAATCATTTTTTCGTACCTTTGCCCCAAACATTAACATTAGTTCATACAACTGTACAATGAAAGTAATCAGCACAACAAAGGCTCCTGCAGCCATCGGTCCGTATAGCCAGGCTATACAAGTAGGCAACCTCATCTACACCTCCGGCCAGATTCCCATTGACCCTGCAACAGGCACATTCGCCGAGGGTGGCATCAAGGAGCAGACGCGCCAATCGCTGCTCAACGTAAAGGCTATTCTGGAAGAGGCTGGCGTGACGATGGCTAACGTGGTGAAGACAACGGTCTTCATGGCCGACATGAACGACTTTGCCGACATGAACGCCGTCTATGCAGAGTTCTTCAGTGAGCCCTACCCTGCCCGTTCGGCTGTTGCCGTAAAGACGCTGCCCAAGGGCGCACTGGTGGAGATTGAGGTGGTAGCAGAAAAATAACGGTTTATCCCATCACCACATCGAGCACCATCATCAGGACGAAACCAATGGCGAAGCCAATGGTGCTGAGGTTTGAGTGCTGACCGTCAGAGGCTTCGGGGATGAGTTCCTCGACCACAACATAGAACATAGCGCCTGCGGCGAAGGCCAGCATATAAGGAAGAACGGGCATGAGCAGCGAGGCCAACAGCAAAACGGCAATGGCTCCGACGGGCTCGACGGCTCCACTCAGAGAACCGAGCAGGAACGATCGCCAACGTGAGTTGCCTGCTGTTCGCATCGGCATGGAGATAATGGCTCCTTCGGGCACGTTCTGAATGGCGATACCCACAGCAACAGCCAACGCGCTGGCAAGGGAAATGTTCGTTGCACCGCTATCGGCTCCTGCGAACACCACACCCACAGCCATTCCTTCTGGCAGGTTGTGGATGGTGACGGCGAGAGCCAGCATGGCCGTCTTCGACAGGTGCGAGCGCATACCCTCGGGTTTGTCTGTACCGATATGCAGGTGCGGCGTCAGTTCGTCGATGAGCAACAGAAATCCCATACCAAGCAGAAAACCAACAGCAGCTGGGAACACAGCCCACTTACCGCTGTCTGCTCCCATCTCCATCGCTGGAATCAGCAGCGACCACACCGATGCTGCCACCATCACACCCGATGCAAAGCCCAGCAATGATTTTTGCAGTCGTACCGACATTTCGTCCTTCATGAAGAACACGAAGGCTGAGCCGAGCATCGTGCCCAGCAGCGGAATCAGCAGTCCTATGATTAATGTTGTTGTCATCGGGTGCAATGTTTGTCTATTTCTTTGAAGTTAGTTCACAATATTCAGCAAGCAGATTCTATTAGGGGAAATACCGCCCAACCAGTTTCTTATAGTCGAGATATTCCTGTCCGAAGTCCTGGGCCAAACGCTTTTCTTCACTGCGGTACGGACCACTGGTCATCAGATGCTTTGTTCGCGGAGCCACCTCATGACCGTAGGCATCAAAGGATAAGCAGTCCCAACAGATAGCCGAATATGTGTGACTTGTTCATTTCAGATACTCATCGTCCCTGACCAGCACCTTCTCGATCTTGCCGACGTACATCGTATGGAAGTCGTGCTGGGGATAGTTGGCATCGAGAGTTTCCTGATAGAGGAATCCACTCTCCTGCAGCTCCGACTGATAGAGTTTCTTGCAGACCAGCACCAGCTTTGCTTCCTCGAAATAGACGGTGTTGTCAGCATAGACAGGCGTGAGACCGGCCTTGCCTATCTTGTCCTCATCGCGGCCCGACACACTGCCGAGATAGGCCATCTGTTTCTTGAACGACTTTTCCATGACGCAGAGCGTGAAGTAGCCCTCACGGTCGACGAACTCCTTGGTATAGCGCGACGGACGCAGATAGATGACCGCTGTCGGGTCGTTGTGTCCCCACAGGCATCCCAGATGTCCCCATGAGACCGTCATCGTGTTGCACCCCGACTGCTCGTTACCAGCCGTCACCAGCATCCATTCACCACCAATCAGGTTGAACGGATTGAACATCATGTCCTTGTAATCAATCTCTTTCATTGCAATTCTACTAAAATATGCTGCAAAGATACATAATTTTGCCGAGTTGAGGAGAAAAACATGTAACTTTATTGCTGAATTTGAGAATTTTGTGTATATTTGCAGCGTTCTTTATAACTGTTGGTAGAAAATGAGACGAACGGAAGTAGTAAATCAAATCAGTCAGGCCATACGACGCGTTGCCCCAACAGCGACGGCTATCCTCTATGGCTCAGAGGCTCGCGGCGATGCACGGGAAGACAGCGACATTGACGTGTTGATTCTGCTTGACGGCGACAAGCGTGACCTGAAGCATGAAGACGAAGTGGCAGGTGAACTCTATAACATTGAGCTGGCAACTGGCGTCCTCGTCAGTCCCATGATTATGTTGCGCAAACAGTGGGAGAACCGTCCCTTCAAGACACCCTTCTATATTAATGTAATGAACGAAGGTATAAGGCTATGAATGAGATATTAGATGAACAGAGCAGGTCGTCACTTGTACATTATAGGCTTGAACGCGCATATACAACACGGAAAGACGTTCAGTCGTCTATTTGAAATCCGCCACACTGGTGACTACGATGACTTCGTATATTGCGACAAAGAAATGGCCAAAGAATATACTCCGAAAGCTGAGGCGTTCATCAATAGAATAAAGGAACTCTTAGAAGATAAATAGAACTATTGAATTATTGTTCTTCAAAAAATAGCGGGAGGCCGTTCGTTGAAAAAATCAAACGTTCAGCCTCCTACTTTTGTTTTCTGTTTCAGCTCATCTTTGTCATGTGATAGCCCATGCGATTGAGCTGCATGGCGGCGCCCATCAGGTAGAGCTGGTGCAGGCAGGCGACGTAGCCGTTGAAGGCTTCCTTCGTGCCGGGCTCGAACCGCTGATGCATCAGGGCATTATAGACACGCGAGGCGCACTCGCCCACCAGTCTTTCCAACACGACATAGTCGTCGTCCCTGAACAACACCTCCTCGCGGACATATTCGTCCATCGCGTCGTAGCCGCGCTTGTCGCGCATATAGGCATAGAGGTCTTCTATCTTAGAGTATATCTCCCACTCCGTATCCCACATCTTCGCCACAGCCATACCGATATACATCATCCAGCCGAGCGAAGCCGACGGATAGTCCTGGAACTCACGGATACCATCGGGGATATAGGACTTGGCAATCTCCTCCCACTTCTCCTCGACGTCAGGACATTCTGGCAGACGCTCGTCCACTTCCCTCATGGTCAGCAGAAAATGATGCAGGTCTTTGCGTAATTCTTCTTCGAAATTCTCCATTGTCGTTATCGTCTCTTTTCAATTAAATCTTATTAAAACCATCGGCAAAAGTACGCAAAATTTGCGAGAATTCGCTATATTTGCACTCACAATTCAGATACTTTATGAAATAACTGAGCTAAGAACCATTAAAAATCGAAAAAGATATGACACCACTATTTCAAGTGACGGCGATTGCCATCGCTATTATGGCATGCTATACGGTCTATATCATCATGGATCGCAGGAAACGGAAGAAAGAAGCAGCGGAGGCCGTGATAGACGATGTGAGCTACATACAGGAAATAAAACATCTGTCAGGAAAGGTCGGCTTTGTAACGTGGCAACAATATGACATACTGTTGGCGGCACAGAAATACGGATGGGAAACAATGGTTGACCTCGCTGCTTATCTGGAAACAGCTGACATTAACCACATTGACAGCCTTACCGTCGCCGACTTGCCTGACGAGCAAGCCACAGAATTAGTCCATGTTTACAAACAGTCGAAAGGGGGACTCAAGACATTCGACAAGCTGGCAGAAGAGAGAGGAATGCTGAGCATTGCAGGGCATAGCCGCGCATTAAAAGATTCTGTAAAGCTCGTATGGTTCAACCAAACGAACGTGCTGAGACTCTTCACGCTTAAAAATGACGAAACGCTCATCAGGAGATATGTAGAGACCGTCATCAGAAGAACCTTCGGCACGAAGGATGCCATGAAACTTGCGAAATCTCCGGAATCTACGGAATAAGGACAGCTGAAGATTTACGGCATAGAAGCCTTAGCCTTCCTCGCAAACTCAAACAGCGACAGAGGCAGGTGGCAGTAGCCGTCAGGATTCTTGTCGAGGTAGTCCTGATGATACTCTTCTGCCGTGTAGAAGTTCTGCAGGGGCAACTTCTCTACCGCCAAGGGCTGCTCATAGTTCTTCTGCTCCTCGGCAAAGACCTTCTCGATGACGGACAAATCCGCTGGGTCGGTATAATAGACACCCGTGCGATAGCGCGTTCCCTCGTCGTGCCCCTGCTTGTTGAGACTGGTTGGGTCGATGGCCTTGAAGAACATCTGCAACAGGAATTCCAGGCTGACCACATCGGGACAGTACCGCACAAGGACGGTCTCTGCATAGCCCGTCGTGTCGGTATAGACCTCCTTGTACGTTGGGTTCTCCGTGTGTCCGTTTGCGAATCCCACTTCCGTCAGGGCTACGCCCTCAATCTGCTTGAAATAATGCTCCGTTCCCCAGAAGCAGCCCCCGGCAAGGTAGATATCCTTCGTAGGCTTCGGCGACTGCTTGGCTTCAGTGGCCAAGCCATTCATTAACTGTTCGTCCATATCTTTCATATCGTTTATTTCTATAGTTGTTCCACATCTGAAGGACTGTAACCTTTCACCCATCACGCCCTTCATCACCTCAAACACATGGTCACCCGTGCAATGGCTGGTGAAGAACAGTGTTTCCGGATAATTCTCTTTCAGCCTTTGGGCCAAAGCCGCCAGTTCTTCTTCAGCCTCTTGTCCGTCGAGCAGGTGAAAGCCGCCTACAACGGCATGAACGGGCCAAGGACAAGCTGCCAGAATGTTCTCCAGTCCGCTATGAGCACAGCCTGTGAATAGCAGTCCGTCGACATACAGTGCCTGCTCATGACGGAAATCGTCGTGGATAAAATCTCCGTGCCCATCCTGCACATAGAGATTATGATTTCCCTTGGGCATCGGATGTATCTGAGGTATGTGGGCAATCACATGGAGACCATCAGCCACTTCGCAGGTCTGATTTATCAAGATGAGCCTGTCATCATCTATCTCCAGCCACTCCGTCGTAATGCTATGCAGATTCCCTCGCTTTGAAAAGAACTTACCGCTCATCGCATCGGGCGAGACGATGATTTTTGCTTGTTGGTTTTGTCCCAATAAGTGTTGCAAGCCGCCTGCATGGTCGCTATGTCCGTGAGAAATGAAAACATAGTCCACATCGCTGAGGTCTATGCCCGACTGCTCTGCGTTTCTCGCAAACACGTCGCTTGCTCCAGTATCAAGCAAAATCTTGTGTTGCTCCGTTGTCAGAAGGATTGACAGCCCGTGCTCTGTGGAGAGACGGCTGTCGCTGCTTCGATTATCTGATAATACAGTCCACTTCATCATTCCATATTATATGATGCAGAGCGAGGCTCATTGAATGGTTATTATCTACAGCACAACCTCCATTGTCGTTTTCTGAACCCTCATGCCCATGTTCTTGTAGAAGCTTATTGCCGCATCGTTGCCGTCCCACACGTTCAGGGTGATGTTGTTGCAGCCAATTGACCGGGCATAGTCGCGTACATATTCATATAACGCCTTGCCCACGCGTTTGCCGCGAGCCTTTTCATCTACGCAGATGTCATCAATATACAACGTCTTGATGTCCTGCAACAGCTTGTCGTCCCTGACCTCTGTAACAAGACAGAAAGCGTGCCCCAATATTTGGGATTCTTCTTGCCCCCTGGCAGAGGCCATCCCCCCGTTTGGCCGGGGGGATTCTGCATCAAAAACGAAGACAGGCTTGCGGTCATCGCCGAGCAGGTCTTCAAGTTCCTGCTCATCATACTTGGTCGTGTTCGGCTTGAATAAGTCCGGACGTATCACATGATGAACCATATCCACCTGATGCAACAGTCCGATGATGCTTGGTATGTCTCTTTTTTCAGCTTTTCTAATCATTGTTTTCAAAAATACATATTTAATCTCGCGAATTTATTCGCAAAGGTACGAAAAAAACGGAGAAAAATTACTACCTTTGCGACAAGATTTGAGAAATATTAGGATTTGGTACAAAAACAGATAACAGCAGCAAACGCCAATGAGCAAATAAAACAGCTCTACGAAACGGCCTTCCCTAAGGATGAACAGATTCAATCAGACTGACGAGCATCGCCGCGACGAGCTCATCCGCATCATCGAGCACAGCATTGAGAAACTGACGCTGGCAGAGCTCGAGGCCCTCCATTATGATATGATGACGAAATCCTATATCAACGACTAATAGCATGACTCTCCCCAAGTTCATAATAACAATGGAAGATCAGCCTTGGCTCCGCTCCTTGGGCTTGTCTGCAATATACTTCTGCCGTATTGCTTTGGGGAGTTTTGATGCCACAAGTTGATAGGACTCCTTTATCCATTCCTGAACTAACACATCTTCTATCTGGTCGTAATACACATCGCTCCAATGCTTCTTGTTCCAATGCCATGCAGGAGTCACTGCAGCAAACTGACCTCGCAGCTCTTCATTCCTTTCTGGCGACAGCTTCAGTGCCAGCCTTGGATCAGAATGCTTCATGTCATGGTCACCACCACCCAGCCATAGGCAGAGGAATATCTTCCCTTCCAGTCTGAAAGTGATGATGTCATCGCCAAACGGCTGGTCTTCTGTCACACCGTAGAGCGACAATGTGTAGTCTCGTATTTCTTCGATGTTCATATCACAAAACATATTAAATCTGCGGGTAAAGGTACGAAAAACGGAGAATATTTCGTAACTTTGTGCCCAATTATTAACAAAAGTTACAATCAAAGGAGTGTAAGATATGGCATTTTTGGATTTAGTCAAGCAGAGATATAGCTGTAGGAGCTATCAGGAGAAGAGTGTGGAACAGGAGAAGCTGGACTACGTGATGGAGTGTGTCCGCTTTGCCCCGTCTGCAGTCAACAAGCAGCCGTGGGTGTTCCGTGTGGTCAAGAACGAGGCCGACAAGGCGAAGCTGCAGGAGTGCTATCACCGCGAGTGGTTTGCAACAGCGCCGATGTATATTGTCTGTAGCATCCTACACGACGAGGAATGGGTACGCTCGGACGGTAAGCATCACGGCGACATAGACATTGCCATTGCCGTAGAGCATCTGTGCCTGGCGGCTACGGAGCAGGGCCTCGCCACCTGCTGGGTCTGCAACTTCGATGCCGAGAAGTGCAAGCAACTCTTCGCTATCGCCGACAATGAGGAGCCTGCCGTGCTGATTCCCATCGGCTACGCCGCTGACGAACCGAAGGAGAAGAAACGCAAGGAGATGGAGGAAATCTGCAAGTAAGAAATGATAGAAATAGGTCTTAAACATACAAGCGAACTGACGGTTACTGATACCGTTACCGCTATTAAGATGGGGTCTGGAGACATGCCTGTCTTGGCTACTCCTGCCATGATGGCCTTGATGGAGAATGCGGCCATGCTTGCTATAGCCAATGAACTGCCTGAAGGTTGCACGACCGTTGGCGGTCATATAGAATCTTCACATCTGAAGCCTTCAAAGATTGGTGACAAGGTATCAGCTACAGCCGAAGTGACCAAGGTTGATGGCAAGAAGATAGAGTTCAAGGTGTCTGCCTATTCTGGCGATGCGCTACTTGGTGAGGGTACACACCTGAGATTCATCGTTGACAGGGAACGTTTCATGTCAAAAATTGGATAATATATTGCATCGAAACTATAATATGGCAAAGCGTGAGTATTTACAGGCCAACAAGGATTGGTTGGAGGCGAAAGCCAAGGAGGAAGGCGTAAAGGCTCTGCCTAAGGGCATCTATTACAAGGTGCTGAGCGAGGGTAATCAAGAGAGTGCGAAGCCGACGGTTCGCAGTATCATCACAGCCCACTATACAGGCAGAACCATTGACGGCAAGCAGTTCGACAGCAGTCGTGGAGGTGTGCCTCTGGCTTGTCGCTTGTGCGACCTCATCGAAGGCTGGATCATCGCCATCCAGCAGATGCACATCGGTGACAAGTGGGAGCTCTACATCCCTGCCGAGATGGGTTATGGCAAGTTCTCGCAGCCCGGCATCCCAGGTGGCTCGACGCTTATATTTGAAATAGAACTCTTAGGCATCGCATGAAGTAGTCGGTCACTGATTATACGTGATCGGACTGATGGGTACTGATTCCGGCGCTACAAAAATCAGACATCGAAGGGAAGCCCACAGTAACGATATTCAGCCCCGATTTTGTTACATTAAATTAAAATAATAAATTGACTTTATTGAGGAAGGGATCAGTTAAAGGGGATAGTTTCTTAAGAAAAAAAACAGAAACCCACTGAAAATCAGCGGGTTTCTAATTCTCTAAGCGGAGAAAGCTTTTTTGACCCTTTCATAACCGCTAATAGAGTTTCAGTAACTTCAGTTCGATTCTTTGATATGCAAGTCTTTCATTCGTCCCCATTTGAGCTCTTCTCACTCTTTATCATACTGCTTGCGCTTGCCAACGGGAGATTCTGTCAAAGTGATGCGCACTACTGCTGTTCTTTCAAGACTGCGGGCAATAGCGTCATCAAAAGCATCCATGTGGTGAGGAAGAAAACGCTGGCAGATGGCTCTTAGACCTGCTATCTTCTCTTCGCGGTCTGTCACAACCTCAGCCTTTCCAACAGCTGTTGCCGACCTATATTGTAGCGTAAAACTCCCGTCCTTGGGGCCAACTGTAGGCACACATTTGGTGACTGCCGACAGGAATACTATGGGACAGTGTGCAATGCAATCAAGTTTATCACCCTCCAAGGCACAATGGAAGTAAAACGTTTTTTCGTCTGTGCGAGCCAACGACAGAGGCAATCCGTATGGAGTCCCATCGGGTCTGGTCATGCTTACTGTAACGTATGGAGCCTTATCCAACACCTCCAAAGCGAAGGCTGAATCCATCTCTCTGCTTGCTTTTCTCATATTTCTTTCATTCTCTTTTCAAACTTGAACAACCTACTCAGCCTTACCGCCAAACTCATTATATGACACGTTTTCAGGCTTCCATTTATCCTTTGGCGTAGGCTGTTCTGCAGGATGGCCAATGGCGATGACGCACAGAGGAACAATGGTCTCAGGCAACTTCAACACCTTGGAGACTTCAGCCACACGGTCATCCATCGGATAGCAGCCTGTCCATACGGCACCAAGACCAAGGGCATGGGCTGCAAGGAGAATGTTCTCTGTGGCTGCCGAGCAGTCCTGAATCCAATACTCCTGTGCCTTTCCCTGCATCGCCTTATCCAGATTGCCACAAACAACAATGGCGACACTTGCCAGCTTAATCATGCCTCTGCGGCCAGCAAGTTCTGTCAGTTTCTCCTTGTTAGTGACTGCTACGAAATGCCAGGGTTGTTTATTTACTGCTGTAGGAGCAGCCATGCCTGCACGAAGCATCGTCTCAATATCAGCTTTTGAAATGGGCTCATTGGTGTACTGTCGGATGCTGGTACGCGTCATGATGTTGCTCAGCACGGGATTGACCTCCATCTGCATGTCAGCCTCGATGGCGGCAACCTGATCGCGCGACTCATAGCGTTTGATGACCTTGCCGTCGCGCCCAACGAGGAACTTGGTGAAGTTCCACTTGATGTCACCGCCACCGGCTTGTGCTTTCAGCCAAGTGTATAGCGGATGGGCATTCTCGCCGTTCACATCAATCTTGTCGAACTGCGGGAAATGGATGTCAAAGTTGGCCGTGCAGAACTGGTGAATTTCTTGAATCGTGCCGGGAGCCTGCTGACCAAATTGGTTACAAGGAAAGTCGAGAATCTCGAAACCCTGAGCGTGATACTTCTGGTAGAGCGGCTCCAGGTCCTTGTACTGTGGCGTGAATCCGCATCGCGTGGCGGTGTTCACAATCAGCAACACTTTGCCCTTATACTCGGCAAGCGACACGTCCTTGCCAGCATCATCCTTCACCGTGAAATCATAAATATTCTGTGCCGAAAGGGTCAGCACACCCATCATTGCCATAAGGCAGAAAATCATTTTTTTCATAATCTTTATTGTATTTGTGAGGTTACCTAATAAAATTCATAAATGCCGGGAGCTCGTCACGCTGGGGAGCGGATTGACCGTCGGCATGAATCTTCTGAAGCAGGAAGGCCATGTTGGTGGCCAACGTGCGCATGGTCTGCATGCCCTCGGTATCGAGCTTTACCTCGCCCTTGCCGGCCCCGTAGGCGATGTTCCAGTACTGCGAGGTCACCACGGGCATGTTCATCATCTCGAACATCATATTCATTGTCTGGAGCGTGGCCGTAGCACCGCCGCGACGGCAGACGGCCAGCGCTGCAGCGGGCTTATTCTGCACCAGATGGCCCGCCGAGTAGAACAGCCGCTGCATTAATGAGAGGATGCCTCCGTTCGGCTGACCGTAATAGACGGGAGTACCCACGATGAGCGCATCTGACGTGGCCATCTTCTCTGTAATCACTGCAATCATATCGTCGTCAAACACGCAGCCCTTACCGCCGTTCTGTCGGCAGCCGCCACAGTTGATGCACATGCGGACGGGCTTGCGGCCAATCTGAACAATCTCCGACTCCAGGCCGTGCTTCTGAAGTGTCGCCTCGATTTCCTTCAGACAACAGAACGTGTTGCCGTCTGTTCGTGGGCTGCCGTTAATCAGTAACACTTTGGGGGGCTTACCGCCAGTTACGTTATTCAACATCGCCGATACAGGCGAAACGACCGCCGCTCCCGCAGCCGCCATCGTTGCTTTCTTGATAAAATCTCTTCTGTCCATAAGTCTATTTGCTATTGTGTTATTCGATATCACAAAACATATTAAATTTGCGAATTTATTCGCAAAGATACGAAAAAAAAGAATATTTCGCAATTTCGTACCTAATTATTAACAATAGTTGATTCTTGACACGACTCGGCCAATTCTGAGCAAGCTCATTTTGGCTCTCGCTGCTCCAAGAATTTCCGATACTTTAATGATTTCACACAGCCGCAAACAAAAAAACGCCAAGCGTTTGCTTGACGTTTCTTTGCGGAGAGAGAGGGATAATTTTGAACCTATCACAACCATTTTTGAAGTATCAGGAAATATCATCATCCTTCTCGGAAGCCCTTTAAACAAGCAATTATCTGTAGGTCTTATTAAAATAAAAATTCTTTGAGTAAATTTGGCTGTCTGAAAAAGTGGGTGTAATTTTGGGTGTAACTTTTAAACAGATTAAGCCATGATTATTAAGAAAAAAATCACTTTTGCACTCGAATATCGGTGCAAAGTTACTAAGAAAAATGGAGAAAAGGAAGTTAACACAAAAAATCTTCCTCTTCGCATGCGTGTTTCTTATAATAATATCAGAATTGAGTTTGTTACAGGGTTTAGACTTGATGCAGACAAGTGGGACGCTGAAAATCAGCGGGCTACGGGTATGAATCAGGCGATGCAGACTGCAAGCGAAATCAACGACTATCTGGACTACCTGAAAGCAGAGATTATCAAGGTGTTCCACAAGT
>Ga0247611_10005557_pt1 | contig 16607 bp, 12 predicted proteins | sample 177DNAGHGhighgp2_FD_192422 | JGI IMG/M metagenome (GOLD analysis project Ga0247611, IMG submission 192422) | Sheep rumen microbial communities from Palmerston North, Manawatu-Wanganui, New Zealand - 1770 DNA GHGhigh gp2 | ecosystem: Host-associated > Mammals > Digestive system > Stomach > Rumen... | reverse complement strand
AGGTTGCAAAGATTTCCAGGATAAGATTCGTGAGATCGCAGAACTCAAGATGCCGGATTTAAATGCAGCAAGCATTGAGGCAGCCATGAGCATGATTGAAGGAACCGCTCGCAGCATGGGTATCGTGGTAGAGGAATAAGCCGGAACCCAAGTAACATTGACTAACGAAGAAGTGGGAGCGCTCAGGGCGCATTACACCACAAGGAGGAATTAAGAATGAAACACGGAAAGAAATACACAGAAGCTGCTAAGCAGGTTGACAGAAGTGTTCTTTATGATCCTGCTGATGCAATTGCACTGGTAAAGAAGACCGCATGTGCAAAATTTGATGAGACCGTTGAAATCCACATCAGAACCGGATGCGACGGACGTCATGCAGAAGAACAGATTCGTGGAGCAGTTGTTCTCCCCAACGGAACAGGTAAGACCGTTCGCGTTCTTGTATTTGCAAAGGGCGATAAGGTAGCTGAGGCTGAGGCAGCAGGTGCTGATTATGTTGGCGGCGATGAACTGATTCCGAAGATTCAGAATGAAGGATGGCTTGATTTTGACGTAGTAGTTGCAACTCCCGACATGATGGGTGTTGTAGGTCGTCTCGGTAAGGTACTCGGTCCTAAAGGACTTATGCCGAACCCCAAGGCTGGTACCGTAACTATGGACGTTACCAAAGCGATCAACGATATTAAAGCCGGTAAAATCGAGTACAGACTTGATAAGGCAAATATCATTCACTGCCCCATCGGAAAGGCTTCCTTTACCGAAGAGCAGCTTGTAGAGAACTTTAATGCATTAATGGGTGCCATCATTAAGGCTAAGCCCAGCACCTTAAAGGGACAGTATTTAAGAAGTGTAACTTTAAGCAGCACCATGGGCCCCGGCGTTAAGGTTAACAGCATGAAAATCTAATTTGTAATCAACTGAAAAAGAAGAGCGTCGGGTTTTGCCCGGCGCTCTTTGCTTCATAGGAAATTCCTCCGAATTTCCTATGAAGCAAAATGCTCCGACTCTTATTTAAAGGAAGAGAAGAACAGAGCAGGTCTTAGGCAAACATGATTAAAAAGAACGGCCGAAAAAAGAATATTCCGGGCAGAATCGCGTCCCTCTTCGGGGTGACGCTTCTTTGCGTTCTGATTCTGCTTCTTGCGGTTGTATGGGTTCTGGAAAAAGGCCCGTCCCCTACCGCGACCAGAATTTTTGTCCGTTCCGTACGTGAAACCAGCGCGATTCGCTGGGTCAGCGATATTTTCTTAAGTGACGAGGAAGTGGAGCGGTACAAGAGTATCAGTACCGACGATTCCGAAACGGAAAAAATCGACACATCCTTTATTCATGTCGGAGAGGCACTGGCATCGGACGAGGAAACTTCCGACGAAGTCGAATTAATCGATATTGCGGAGGGCACCTGCAAAGGAAAGCTTTTGATTGTTCATAATCCGAAGCGTGTAATCCTCGGTACTTCCAATGCGCTCGGCGCAGGTCCGGGGCTTCAGCTTACGGATATGGTTGCCAAATATGACGGAATGGCCGGAATCAATGCGGGCGGCTTTAATGACGAAAACGGCCGTGGTGACGGCGGCACTCCGCAGGGAATTGTAATTCAGGAGGGCAGAATCGTTTACGGAAGCGGCAATGTGAAGTATCACATGGTGGGAATCGATGCGGACGGAATTCTTCACGTGGGCTCCATGACCGGAAACGAAGCCATTGCACAGGGCGTGCAGTGGGCGGTAAGCTTTATTACCCATGATGGCCTGGCATCTTCCCTGATTATTAACGGAGAGGTTCAGCAGAAGAACTTAGGCGGCGGTGTCAACCCGCGTACGGTACTGGGCCAGCGCGCCGACGGAGCACTTCTTTTGCTGGTGCTTGACGGAAGAAGCATCAATACTCTGGGCGCCACCATGCAGAATGTGGTGGATATTATGTTAGAGTACGGTGCGGTAAATGCCGGAAATCTGGACGGGGGTTCTTCCTCGGTCATGGTATATGACGGCGAAATCATCAATCACTGCGCATCGGTTACGGGACCGAGACGCATTCCTACGGGATTTATTGTATTAAAGGAGTAAAATCCGGTGAGTCAGAACACGGAAGAAAAGAAAATACCCGAAAATGCCGCTGCGGAAGCCGTTCGCGAAGAAAAAAACGCGGATTCCGTTCAAAAGAAGGGAATTAAGTGGTGGCAGTTTCTGTTAATCTGGGCAGGCGCAATACTGGTGCTTGGCCTGGTTTCCTGCGTGATTTTGTACCGTTATCTGGATGTTTACGAACAGACCCGTCCCGAGGCGGTTTTGGATCGGCTGATTGCGGACAATTCCACGCAGGAGCTGATTCTTAAGGCAGAAAACAATGTAAATTTTGAACTGACGAAATATGAAAGTGCGGAAGCACTTTATGAGGAATATATTTCGGGAGCGGATTCCGAAAAACCGCTGACATACCGCCTGGATACTACGGAAGAAGGTTCTGATGCGGAAACGAAGGCGGAGAGTACCGCAAACGGCGGGCTGAAAAAACAGAGATATATCGTAAGAAGCGGAGCTTATAATATCTGCAACGTAACGCTCGAAGAATTCGGAGATCCGGTAGGCTTCGGCCGAAGAAAATGGCAGCTTTCGGAGATAGAGGCCGCAGATGTGACAAAGGCGTTAAACGGTGTCTGCGTTTCCGTGGATGTGCTTCCGGGGGAGGAAGATACATTTACATTAAACGGCCTGCCCGTCGGTGAGGATTATACTTCCTTAACAGAGGTTCCGATTGAGGATGAATCGAATTCCGTAGTGGAACGCAGCATGGATAACCCTCCCGTATTTCACCGCATTACCATCGGACCGCTTTATACGGATGTAATTGTGGAAAACAAAGACGGCAAGGTTCTTTCCTGCAACAGGGACGAGGGCGGCACACTGTATTTCAGGGCCTCCGAGCCGAAATACAGACAGATTGTCGAAGCACCCGAGGATGTGGAGGTATATATTAACGGCGTTCTTCTTACGAAGGAGATGAGTAATTCCGTTAAGGACGACCTGTTTGAGGGTCTGGAAGAATATGTAAAAGATGCACCCTGCAAAACCGTGACCTATGATATCGAACCACTTTATACGGAGCCCGTGGTTACCGCAAAGGGCAACGGAGTGAATACTTCGATTTTGCCGGTTTCGGAAGACAAGGTTTTGGTGTTTGCGGATGACGGTGAAACGGAAGACGGAGAGATGTATGCTGCCGCCAAGGACTATTTTACGGCATATATGAATTATTCCTCTTATTCCTATAACGGGGGAGCTTTTTCCAATCTGCTTTCCAAAATCCTGCCCGGAACGGAGCTTTACTCCTACGTGGGCAATTCCAGAGCAGCCATGATCTGGGCTTCCGCCACCAAAACGGAATACAAAAATCTGGCATATGAGAATTTTCATCAGATTAGCGAAGACTGTTTTGTCTGCACGATTTCCTACGATGCGGACATGACCGCCAGCAGCTGGTATGAAAGATACAGCTATGAGCTGAAAAACAGTTACGAGGTTGTTTTTGTCAAGAAGAATGACAGATGGTATGCGGCGGTAATGTCCGTACTGACAAATTAATTGTTGACAATAGCAGAGAAACTGTGCTATTTTAGATAAGGTCGTTTCGACCGTGCCGAAGACAGCAGGTGCCGCGGATATGCGGCGTAAGCGATGCGCCTGCCGAGGATGAGTAAGATTTGAATTGGTTCATTTTGTCTCTTATCCTTGATCGGGTAAGAGATTTTTTATTACTTCATCTACGATGAAGCAATAAAACTAGGTGCACACTCGCGCGAACGGAAGATGTTGCCTACGGCAACCGCGCTCGGCGCGAGAATGCCGCAAAGCGGCATTCTAGTATAAATCTCACTTTTCGGCAAGAAAAATAAGAAAAGGAGGAAAACAAAATGGCAAAAGTGGAACTTAAGAAACCCATCGTGGAAGAGATTTCCGCCGGCATTAAGGATGCGAAATCCGTTGTACTTGTAGATTATCGCGGACTTACCGTTGAGCAGGATACAAAACTTCGTAAAGAACTTCGTGAAAACGGCGTTACTTACAAAGTTTACAAGAACACCATGATGAACTTTGCGTTCAAGGGAACGGATTATGAAGGACTTGCTCCTTATCTTGAAGGACCCAGCGCAATGGCTTATTCCAACGAAGATGCTACCGCTCCCGCAAGAATCCTTTGCAACTTCGCAAAGACAGCTGACAAGCTTGAAGTTAAGGGAGGCGTGGTAGAAGGAACTGTTTATGATGCAGACGGCATCAAGGCAATTTCCACAATTCCTTCCAGAGAGGTTCTTCTCGGAAGACTCTTCGGCAGCATGCAGTCGCCGATTACCAATATGGCCCGCGTTCTCAACCAGATTGCAGAGAAGAACGGCGAAAACGCTGCAGAAGCTTAATTTATGTAAGCCTTTGCCTTAAATGAAAAGTAACTATTTAAAAAAGACAAAAACGGAGGAAAATAAAAATGGCTAAATTAACTACCCAGGAATTTATCGACGCTATCAAAGAGCTTAGCGTACTTGAATTAAACGAATTAGTAAAAGCATGTGAAGAAGAGTTCGGTGTATCCGCAGCAGCAGGTGTTGTTGTAGCAGCAGCTCCCGGAGCTGAAGCAGCAGCAGCTGAAGAGAAGACCGAGTTCAACGTAGAACTTACCGAAGCTGGTCCTAACAAGGTTAAGGTTATCAAGGTTGTTCGTGATGCAACAGGCCTTGGACTTAAGGAAGCTAAAGATCTTGTTGACGGCGCTCCCAAGAACGTTAAGGAAGCAGTTTCCAAGGAAGAAGCTGAAGAACTTAAGGCTAAGCTTGAAGCTGAAGGTGCTAAGGTTACCTTAAAGTAATTTAAGCCCGAAAGACTAAAATTAAAAAACAAAAAGCAATCGGAAGAAAAGTGTTGACATCCGATTGCTTTTTTTGTTATAATGGACAATGCGCTATTGTGGGTAAGGTTCCCTTTTTATGCCCATTTATAGAGAATATAAGGAAAGAAGGTCGCGAGTGTCAATGGAAAAGAACAGGATACGTCCCAGTGTAAACGGAAACAGTATGCGTATGTCTTATCAGCGCCAGAAAGAAGTTCTCGAGATGCCGAACTTGATAGAAGTCCAGAAGAACTCCTACAATTGGTTTCTCAGTGAAGGCCTGAAAGAAGCATTTGATGACATTTCGCCGATTACCAATTTCGGCGGTGACGTTCGACTGGAATTTAAGGACTTCCGATTAGATGAAGCCCATGCGAAGCACACGATTGAAGAATGTAAAGAGAGGGATATCACATACGAAGCACCTCTTTTTGTCAAGGTACGTCTTGTGGATGACAAGAATCCGAAGGAGCTGAAGGAGACCGAGATTTATCTTGGTGAATTCCCGCTTATGACCGAAAACGGTACCTTTGTGATTAACGGCGCAGAGCGTGTTATTGTCAGCCAGCTGGTACGTTCCCCGGGAATCTATTTTACCATTTCCCATGACAAAATCGGTAAGCAGCTTTTTTCCTCTCAGGTTATTCCGAACCGTGGTGCGTGGCTGGAGTATGAAACAGACTCTAACAACGTGGCTTATGTTCGCGTGGACAGAACCAAGAAGATTCCCATTACCGTTTTAATCAGAGCTCTGGGAATCGGTACCAACGAAGAAATCATTTCTTTGTTCGGCGATGAGCCCAAGATTATTGCATCCTTTGGAAAAGACGGCGCTACGAATTATATTCAGGGCCTTCGTGAGTTCTATTCCAAAGTTCATCCCGGCGAGCCTTTCAGCCAGGAAAGCGCAGAGAACTTCTTAAATAATATGTTCTTTGACGCAAAGAGATACGATCTTGCGAAAGTCGGACGTTATAAATTCAACAAGAAGCTCATGCTCAAGAACCGTATTACCGGTCATGTGCTTGCCGAAGATGTTGTAAATGAGTACTCCGGAGAGGTTATTGCAAAGGCCGGAGATACTGTCAGTGCGGAAAAGGCAATCGAAATCCAGAACTCCGCGGTACGTTCCGTAAAGATCCGTACCGATGAAAGAGATGTTGTTGTTCTTTCCAACCTTATGGTAGACATCAAGGAATGGATTGACTGTGATCCCAAGCAGCTTGGCATTACCGAGCTTGTATATTTCCCGGAACTGATCAAAATCATTCAGGAATTCGAGCAGAAGCCCGATGAATTATGGGAAGCAATCAGAAACAATGTGCATCTTTTAATTCCGAAGCACATCACCAAGGAAGATATCCTTGCTTCCATTAACTATAATATTCACCTTGAGTACGGCATCGGTAACGATGATGACATCGACCACCTCGGAAACAGAAGAATCCGTGCGGTTGGTGAGCTTTTACAGAACCAGTACAGAATCGGTCTTTCCAGAATGGAGAGAACCGTTCGTGAGAAGATGTCCAATACCGATCCCAAGGAGCAGACACCTCAGAATTTAATCAATATCAAGCCAATCCAGGCAGCAATTAAAGAGTTCTTCGGATCCTCACAGCTTTCACAGTTCATGGATCAGAACAACCCTCTGGGCGAGCTTACTCACAAGAGACGTCTTTCCGCACTCGGACCCGGTGGTCTTTCCAGAGACCGTGCAGGCTTCGAAGTTCGAGACGTTCACTATACCCATTACGGAAGAATGTGCCCCATTGAAACCCCTGAAGGACCCAACATCGGTCTGATCAACTCCCTTGCTTCCTATGCAAGAATTAACGAGTACGGTTTCGTGGAAGCACCTTATCGTAAAATCGACAAGTCCATACCGGAGAATCCCCGCGTAACGGACGAAGTTGTATACATGGTAGCGGATGAAGAAGATAACTACTATGTTGCACAGGCAAATGAAAAACTGGATGCGGAAGGCCATTTTGTAAACAATATGGTTTCCGGTCGTCATAAAGAGGAGACCCAGGAGTATCCGAAGTCCAAGTTCGACTACATGGACGTATCTCCGAAGATGGTATTCTCCGTAGCTACCGCGCTGATTCCGTTCTTACAGAACGATGACGCGAACCGTGCACTGATGGGTTCGAACATGCAGCGTCAGGCCGTTCCCCTTCTGTTTACGGAAGCTCCCGTAATCGGAACCGGTATGGAAGCAAAGACCGCGGTTGACTCCGGTGTCTGCGTTGTTGCAAAGAAAGCCGGAACAGTAACCTTCGTATCCGCGGATATGGTAAAGGTAGCCTGCGATGACGGCGAAAAGATGGAATACAAGCTTGCGAAATTCGTAAGAAGTAACCAGAGCAACTGCTACAACCAGAAGCCCATCGTATTCAAGGGCGATCATATCGTAGCGGGTCAGGTAATTGCAGACGGTCCTTCCACCGCAAACGGAGAGCTTGCTTTAGGTAAGAACCCGTTGATCGGATTTATGACCTGGGAAGGTTATAACTACGAGGATGCTGTTCTGTTAAGCGAAAGACTTGTAAGAGAAGATGTTTATACATCCATTCATATTGAAGAGTACGAAACCGAAGCAAGAGATACCAAGCTGGGTGCAGAGGAAATTACCCGTGACGTTCCCGGTGTCGGCGAAGATGCTTTAAAGGATCTGGACGAGCGCGGAATCATCCGTGTCGGTGCAGAGGTTCGTGCCGGTGATATTCTGGTTGGTAAGGTAACTCCCAAGGGAGAGACCGAGCTTACCGCAGAAGAAAGACTGCTTCGTGCGATTTTCGGCGAGAAGGCAAGAGAAGTAAGAGATACTTCCTTAAAGGTTCCTCACGGCGAGTACGGTGTGGTTGTGGATGCAAAGGTATTCTCCAGAGCAAACGGAGATTCCGAGCTGTCTGCGGGTGTGAACCAGAAAGTTCGCGTATATATCGCTCAGAAGAGAAAAATTTCCGTAGGTGACAAGATGGCAGGTCGTCACGGTAACAAGGGTGTTGTTTCCCGCGTTCTTCCCGTAGAGGATATGCCTTATCTGCCGAACGGACGTCCCCTGGACATCGTACTGAATCCTCTGGGCGTACCTTCCCGTATGAATATCGGACAGGTGCTGGAAATTCACCTTTCCCTGGCAGCAAAAGCTCTCGGCTTTAACATTGCCACCCCCGTATTTGACGGTGCAAACGAGAAAGACATTATGGATACTCTCGAACTTGCCAACGATTATGTAAATGATACCTGGGAAGAATTCGAGAAGAAGCATAAAGACGAACTCCTTCCGGAAGTTCTTGAGTACTTATACGAGAACCGAGACCACAGAGAGCTGTGGAAGGGCGTTCCGATCAGCCGTGACGGTAAAGTCAGACTGAGAGACGGACGTACCGGTGAGTTCTTCGACGGACCGGTTACCATCGGTCACATGCATTACTTAAAGCTTCACCACCTGGTAGACGATAAGATTCATGCACGTTCTACCGGACCGTACTCCTTAGTAACCCAGCAGCCCCTTGGCGGTAAAGCCCAGTTCGGTGGACAGCGTTTCGGTGAAATGGAAGTTTGGGCGCTGGAAGCATACGGTGCATCCTACACCCTGCAGGAGATACTGACAATCAAGTCCGACGACGTAATCGGTCGTGTGAAGACATACGAAGCAATCATCAAGGGCGAAAACGTTCCGACACCCGGTATTCCGGAGTCCTTCAAGGTTCTTTTGAAGGAAATGCAGTCACTGTGTCTGGATGTCAGAGTTCTGGATGAGAACAACAACGAAGTTGAGTTCCGTGAGAACATTGATGCTCCGACAAGCACCTACCGCATTGAGATGGAAGGCGACAGAGGAGAATCGGTTTATAAGGACGAATATGCAAGAGCCGGATATACCGAGCAGGAATTCAACGACGAAGGTGAAGTTGTCAACGTGGATGATGATTTTTCCGAAGACGAAGGCGATTTCAATACCGGCGATGATTCAGACGATTGATTGAAACAGTAACTGAAAGTATAGAGTTGACTTGAAAGGAGAGCCAAAATGCCCGAAGCAAATAAAGAAATTTTTGAACCGGTTTCTTTTGATACAATCAGAATCGGTTTGGCATCACCTGAGAAGATCAGAGAGTGGTCCCGCGGCGAAGTAACCAAGCCGGAGACAATTAACTACAGAACCTTAAAACCGGAACCCAAGGGTCTTTTCTGCGAAAAGATTTTCGGACCCAGCAAAGACTGGGAATGCCACTGCGGAAAGTATAAGAAAATCCGTTTCAAAGGATTTGTCTGTGACCGTTGCGGTGTTGAAATTACCAAGGCAAGCGTACGTCGTGAAAGAATGGGACATATCGAACTTGCTGCACCGGTTTCCCACATCTGGTATTTTAAGGGTATTCCCTCAAGAATCGGCCTGATTCTTGACATGACCCCGAAGAACCTTGAAAAAGTATTGTATTTTGCATCCTATATCGTACTCGATCCCGGCGAAACCAGCCTTGAACTTAAGCAGGTTCTGTCTGAGAACGAATATCAGGAGAATAAGGAAAAATGGGGCAATCAGTTCCGCGTAGGCATGGGTGCCGAAGCAATCAAGGAACTGCTCGTTGCCATTGATCTGGAAAAGGAATACACCGAAATCAAGAAGGAGCTCGATGACGAACCGGCAAAGAGCCAGAAGAGATCCAAGCTCGTTAAGAGACTGGAAGTAATCGAAGCTTTCCGTGAGTCCGGAAACAGACCTGAATGGATGATTCTGGATGCCATCCCGGTAATTCCTCCCGATCTTCGCCCCATGGTACAGCTGGACGGCGGACGTTTCGCAACCAGCGACTTAAACGACCTTTACAGAAGAATTATCAACAGAAATAACCGTCTCGGAAGACTTCTCGAGCTCGGTGCTCCCGACATCATTGTCCGCAATGAGAAGAGAATGCTTCAGGAAGCGGTTGATGCATTAATCGACAACGGAAGACGCGGCCGTGCGGTAACAGGCCCCGGAAACCGTGCACTCAAGTCCCTTTCCGATATGTTAAAGGGTAAATCCGGACGTTTCCGTCAGAACCTTTTAGGTAAGCGTGTAGACTACTCCGGACGTTCCGTTATCGTAGTAGGACCCGAACTTAAAATTTATCAGTGCGGTCTGCCGAAGGAAATGGCAATCGAACTGTTCAAACCCTTCGTTATGAAGGAACTTGTAGGACGCAAAATCAGCCAGAACATCAAGCATGCAAAGAAGCTTGTTGAAAGACTGGATGATGTTGTATGGGATGTACTGGAAGATGTCATCTGCGAGCATCCCGTAATGTTAAACCGTGCTCCTACACTTCACAGACTCGGTATTCAGGCATTTGAACCCATCCTTGTAGAAGGTAAGGCAATTAAGCTTCATCCCCTCGTATGTACCGCTTTCAACGCGGACTTCGACGGTGACCAGATGGCAGTTCACCTTCCCCTCAGCGTGGAAGCACAGGCAGAGTGCAGATTTCTTCTGCTTTCTCCGAATAACCTGTTAAAGCCGTCTGACGGAGCTCCCGTTACCGTTCCTACCCAGGATATGGTTCTCGGTATTTACTACTTAACCCAGGAAAGACCGGACCAGAAAGGTGAAAACAAAGCATTCAAGGATGTGAATGAAGCAATCCTTGCATATGAAAACGGTGTTCTGGATCTTCACAGCAGAATCAAGGTAAGAGTGAACAGAACTCTTCCCGACGGAACGGAAGTATCCGGCATTGTGGAATCCACACTGGGCCGCTTTATTTTCAACGAAATCATCCCTCAGGATCTCGGCGATGTTGACAGAAAAACTCCCGAAGATTACCTGAAGCTGGAAGTTGATTATAAGGTTGGAAAGAAAGAATTAAAGAAGATTCTGGAGAAAGTAATTGACGTTCACGGCGCAACCAAGACAGCCGAGGTTCTTGACCTTGTTAAGGCTATGGGTTACAAGTATTCCACCCGTGCGGCAATGACCGTATCCGTATCCGATATGATTGTTCCTCCCAGAAAACCTGAGCTTCTTGCAGAAGCACAGGAGAAGGTGGATGCCCTTGCACTTGATTACAACTTCGGTTTCGTAACGGAAGAAGAAAGATACAAGAGTGTTATCCAGATCTGGGGTGAAGTCGATGAGAAACTGACCAAGGAAATGATGGACGGTCTTAGCGAGTTCAACAACATCAAGATGATGGCTGACTCCGGTGCCCGTGGTTCCGAAAAGCAGATGAAACAGCTTGCCGGTATGCGTGGTCTGATGTCCGATACAACCGGTCGTACCATCGAGCTTCCTATTAAGTCCAACTTCCGTGAAGGTCTGAACGTACTGGAGTACTTCCTTTCCGCACACGGTGCAAGAAAAGGTCTTTCCGATACCGCGCTTCGTACCGCGGACTCCGGATATCTGACCAGACGTATGGTTGACGTATGTCAGGAACTGATTATCCGCGAGACAGACTGTGCAGCAGGACGTGATTTTATTCCCGGAATTACCGCATATGCATTCGAAGAAAAGAAGGGCAATGCAGATTCCGAAGGCGGACAGGATGTTAAGGTAATTGAATCCCTTGAAACCAGAATTCGCGGAAGATTTTCCGTAGAGACCATCAAGGATGACAAGGGTGAAGTAATCGTTAAGGCAAATCATATGATTACTCCGAGCCGCGCTAAGAGAATTGTAAAATCCGGCGTGGATGAAAACGGAAACAAGATTGACAAGGTAAAAATCAGAAGCATTCTTACCTGCAAGTGCAAGAACGGTATCTGTGCAAAATGCTACGGTGCCAACATGGCAACCGGTGAGGCGGTTCAGGTAGGTGAAGCGGTAGGTATTATCGCAGCACAGTCCATCGGTGAGCCCGGTACACAGCTGACCATGCGTACATTCCATACCGGTGGTGTTGCAGGAAGCAATATTACACAGGGTCTTCCCCGTGTTGAGGAGCTTTTTGAAGCAAGAAAACCTAAGGGACTTGCAATTATCTCCGAGTTTGACGGCAAGGTTGCAATCCGCAAGATCAAAGGAAAAGATGAAGTCGTTGTAACAGGCGAGGACGGAAAAGAGAAGAGTTACTTTATTCCTTTCGGCTCCAGCATCTGTGTAATGGACGACGATGAAATCAAGGCCGGCGATCCGATTACCGAAGGTAGCATCAATCCTCATGATCTGCTTGCGGTTAAGTCCATCAACGATGTTCAGGATTACCTGATTCGCGAAGTACAGAAGGTTTATAACTCACAGGGTGTTGATTTGGCAGATAAGCACATCGAAGTAATTATCCGCCAGATGTTAAAGAAGCAGCTGGTAGAATCCGCAGGAGACACCGCTCTTCTTCCCGGAAGCATGATTGACCGTCTGGAGTTTGAAGAAATCAACGAGAAGCTCCTTGCGGAAAATCCGGATGCAACACCTGCTACGGCAACCGATATGATTCTCGGTATTACCAAGGCAGCACTCGCAACCAATTCCTTCATGTCCGCAGCATCCTTCCAGGAGACCACCAAGGTTCTTACGGAAGCTGCCATCAAGGGCAAATCCGATCCGCTGATTGGTTTGAAGGAGAACGTAATCATCGGTAAGCTGATTCCTGCAGGTACAGGTATGAAGCGTTATCGTGACGTAAAACTCGATACCTCTCTTGAAGAAAAGATGAAAGAGGAGTATGCCGATGATGTTCCTTTTACCGAGGAAACCGGCAGTGAGGGCGGTTCCGAAGAATAATCCGGACACAATTACAGTATTATCTCAGGCGCAGGTTTTTCCCTGCGCCTGTTTACTTCATAGGAAATTCAGAAGAATTTCCTATGAAGTAAAACGCTCAGAGGGCGTAATGAAGATGTTGCTTTCGGCAACCGCGCTCGGCGTAGGAATTTCGCAAGCGAAATTCCATTTAAAAGACCTTAAATAAAGGAAAATATGTTGACATATGCCATTAAAGCAAGTAAAATAAATGGGCGTGCACAAAAAGCGCGTGTGTTTTTGTGCGCTTATTGCACGGCAAGAAATATTAGAAGAAGGAGGTGAATTTGGATGCCAACAATTAACCAGTTAGTACACAAGGGAAGACAGACAGCTGTAAAGAAGTCCACCGCTCCTGCTCTGCAGAGAAGCTATAACTCTTTACACAAGACTGCAATCGACACTCCCTCTCCTCAGAAGAGAGGCGTTTGCACCGCAGTTAAGACCGCTACCCCTAAGAAGCCGAACTCAGCGCTTCGTAAGATCGCCAGAGTACGTCTTTCTAACGGAATCGAAGTAACAAGCTACATCCCCGGCGAAGGTCATAACCTTCAGGAGCACAGCGTTGTTCTGATTCGTGGCGGAAGAGTAAAGGACTTACCCGGTACAAGATATCACATCATTCGTGGTACTCTCGATACCGCAGGCGTTGCAAACAGACGTCAGGCTCGTTCCAAGTACGGCGCTAAGCGTCCGAAACAGGGCAAGTAATTTTGTAGCCTAAAGTACCACTAACAGAACTAATTGATGTTTATAATGATTACTGTTTACTGATTCTGTTCCGCGAGGGTTTTGCGAAGCAAAATCCCGAGGGTAACAGCGATTTCACGCTTCGCGAAGCGAACTTTAAATCGTGAAATCGCACGCATTACTTTCAACGGAACGGAGTGGAGTGAAAGTAATGTGTTGGGATTCATATTTCACAATCGGTATAACGATATATGCCCTGTATATGGGGCGCGCTGAATATGGATTCTTTCGACACGAACACATTAGAGGACACATGTGAGTACCGTTGATTTAATTGATCCGCAACATTAGTCATACCCGAAGGCGTTAATCGCGGGACGTAAATACGGACCGGTATGAATGAGCGGAGAACGCGGAAATTGATTTTCCGAGATTCCAACAAATAATTAAGGAGGGAAGAACCGTGCCACGTAAAGGACATGTTCAGAAAAGAGATGTTTTAGCAGATCCTTTATACAACGATAAAGTGGTTACCAAGCTTATCAATAACATTATGTTAGACGGTAAGAAGGGTGTAGCACAGAAGATTGTATATGGTGCATTTGCTCAAGTTGAAGAAAAATCCGGTAAGCCGGCCCTTGAAGTATTCCAGGAAGCTATGAACAATATCATGCCTGTTCTGGAAGTTAAGGCAAGACGTATCGGTGGTGCTACCTATCAGGTTCCTTTGGAAGTAAAACCTGAGAGACGTCAGGCACTTGGTCTTAGATGGTTAACCACATACTCCCGCAAGAGAGGCGAGAAGACCATGGAAGACAGATTAGCTAACGAAATTTTAGATGCTGCAAACAACACCGGTGCATCCGTTAAGAAGAAAGAGGATGTACATAAGATGGCTGAGTCCAACAAGGCGTTTGCACATTACAGATTCTAAGAGGAGGAACGACCTTGGCTGGAAGAGAATACCCATTAGAGAGAACCAGAAATATCGGTATTATGGCTCATATCGATGCGGGTAAGACCACTACGACAGAGCGTATTTTATACTATACCGGTATTAACCACAAGATCGGTGACACTCACGACGGAACTGCAACCATGGACTGGATGGAGCAGGAGAAGGAAAGAGGTATTACCATTACTTCTGCGGCTACCACCTGCCACTGGACTTTACAGGATCACAATAAACCCAAGGACGGAGCGTTAGAGCATCGTATCAACATCATTGATACTCCGGGTCACGTAGACTTTACCGTAGAGGTAGAGCGTTCCTTACGTGTACTTGACGGTGCTGTCGGCGTTTTCTGTGCAAAGGGTGGTGTTGAACCGCAGTCTGAAAATGTATGGCGTCAGGCTGACACCTACAACGTACCTCGTATGGCATTCATCAACAAGATGGATATCCTTGGTGCAAATTTCTACGCTGCAGTGGATCAGATCAAAAACCGTTTAGGTAAAAATGCAATTTGTCTTCAGATTCCGATCGGAAAAGAAGACGATTTTAAGGGAATCATCGATTTATTTGAGATGGAAGCATACATCTACAACGATGACAAGGGCGAGGATATTTCCATCGTTCCCGTTCCCGATGATATGAAGGAACTTGCAGAAAAGTATCATGAAGAGTTAATCGAGAAGTGCTGTGAACTCGATGACGACCTTACCATGATGTATCTTGAGGGAGAAGTTCCCGACGTAGATACCATGAAGGCTGCTCTTCGTAAGGCTACCTGCGAGTGCCGTGCAGTTCCCGTATGCTGCGGAACCGCTTACAGAAATAAGGGTGTACAGAAATTACTGGATGCAGTTATCGAGTATATGCCTTCACCGATTGACATCCCTGCAATTAAGGGTGTTGACCTTCAGGGCAACGAGATTGAGAGACATTCATCCGATGATGAGCCGTTCTCCGCACTTGCATTCAAGATTATGACCGACCCCTTCGTAGGAAAGCTTGCTTACTTCCGTGTTTATTCCGGAACCATGAACTCAGGCTCCTACGTACTGAATTCTACAAAAGACAAGAAGGAACGTGTAGGACGTATCCTTCAGATGCATGCAAATAAGAGACAGGAGCTGGATAAGGTTTACTCCGGAGATATTGCTGCAGCAATCGGATTTAAGTTCACCTCTACCGGTGATACGATTTGCGACGATCAGCATCCGGTAATCCTTGAGTCCATGGAATTCCCTGAGCCCGTTATCGAGCTTGCAATCGAGCCTAAGACCAAGGCAGGTCAGGGTAAGCTTGGCGAAGCACTTGCAAAGCTTGCTGAAGAAGATCCTACTTTCCGTGCTCATACCGACCAGGAAACCGGTCAGACCATTATTGCAGGTATGGGTGAGCTTCACCTTGAAATTATCGTAGACAGACTTCTTCGTGAGTTTAAGGTAGAGGCAAATGTCGGCGCACCTCAGGTTGCTTACAAGGAAACCTTCACCAAGGAAGTTGATGTTGATTCCAAGTATGCAAAGCAGTCCGGTGGTCGTGGACAGTACGGACATTGTAAAGTTAAATTCACACCGATGGATCCCAACGGCGAAGAAACCTTCAAATTCGAATCCACTGTTGTCGGTGGTGCTATTCCCAAGGAATACATCCCTGCAGTCGGAGAAGGTATTGAAGAGGCAGCTAAGAGCGGTATCCTCGGCGGATTCCCCGTACTCGGTGTTGCAGCCAATGTTTATGACGGTTCTTATCATGAAGTTGACTCCTCTGAAATGGCATTCCATATTGCAGGTTCCATGGCATTTAAGGACGCTATGAAGAAGGGTGATGCGATTTTACTTGAGCCGATCATGAAGGTTGAAGTAACCATGCCGGAAGAATACATGGGCGATGTTATCGGAGATATTAACTCCAGACGTGGCCGTATCGAAGGTATGGATGACCTTGGCGGCGGCAAGATCGTACGCGGTTATGTACCTCTTGCTGAGATGTTCGGTTATTCTACCGACCTTCGTTCCAAGACTCAGGGACGTGGTAACTACTCCATGTTCTTCGAGAAATACGAGCCGGTTCCCAAGAACATTCAGGAAAAAGTACTTTCCGGCAGATCCAATAACTAAACACGATTATTAAACCCGTGTTATAAAAGACAAAATCCGCTTGAAAATGTTGTGATTATCGCATATAATCAAGAATAGCGGAAAAAACGAAACTAAAATTTTTTCACTATATTAAGGAGGAATTTTTAAAATGGCAAAAGCTAAATTTGAAAGAACTAAACCCCATTGTAACATTGGTACCATTGGCCACGTTGACCATGGTAAAACAACCTTAACTGCTGCAATCACCAAGGTT
>Ga0247611_10005555_pt1 | contig 16609 bp, 14 predicted proteins | sample 177DNAGHGhighgp2_FD_192422 | JGI IMG/M metagenome (GOLD analysis project Ga0247611, IMG submission 192422) | Sheep rumen microbial communities from Palmerston North, Manawatu-Wanganui, New Zealand - 1770 DNA GHGhigh gp2 | ecosystem: Host-associated > Mammals > Digestive system > Stomach > Rumen... | reverse complement strand
GAATATGACGTCATTTTGGAAGGCATGGGTTTCCTTGATGGCGCTGTATTGCAGGGCGTTCTGCCGCCACTATGCATCGACAGCAACTATCTTGATGTGGCCAATGCCTGGAATCCTTTGTGGAGCCAGACAAAAGAAGCATCCTCTTTGGTGGAAGCCATGCGTAGTGGCAAGGTGAGGTATTGGGGTATGGACTGCAACCCTTCTCTCAGTGACTATTTCCTCATCCCTTATTTGATGGCTTCCTCACCAAGCGTTTCAAGCGTGTTGGGAGGATGTGTTTTTGACTCCTTGATGCCCATTCACGACCATATGATGAGCATGGATACCACTTTGACCCATAAAGAATTGGATTACTTTGATTCGAAGATGAACCAAGCCCGAAAAGCCTTGGAAGAGGAAACCGATTTGGAAAAGAAGGCCATCCTTGACATGGCCATTGACAACGCCTTGGCGTTTTCGGGACAGGTGAGATTGGGATTCACCGAGTGGAATGCACAAAACGAAGGCATCAACATCCGCGACCGACAAATGGCCGAGAATGTGACATGGTACCTGAACCATTTCCCTGAAAGAAAAGTCATCCTTTGGACCGCCAACTTTCACGGAGCCAAGCAAATCAACCAAATCAATTACGGCAAAGAGCCTGACCCGGATTTGTACAACAAGTATGTGCTTTGTGGTGAGCATCTTGAAAAGGCATTCCCTAAGCAGTTGTATTCCTTGGCTCTCACTTCGGGTGGTGGTAGCGAGGGCTATTTCTATGCAACCGACAGCACAGCGATTGTACCGGATTCAACATCGATGGAATTTCAACTGAACCAGCGTGGTATGGAATATGGCTTTTGCGATTTGAGCCAAAGAAAAGATTGGACTGACATGGTTTTCAACAGCATCATATTGGGCTATGATTGCAAGCCAGGCAAATGGGCTCAGGTTTTCGACGGCGTTTTTTACTTGAAAGAGAATCACAAGGCACATTCGGTCCAAGAATAACGCATTGATTTATGGAAAAAAGAACTTTTTTCACCTCAATTGTATTGCTTTGGTTTGGTTCAGTGCTTTTCGCCCAAACCCAAACCACCGTTTACGGCAATCTCGGTGTGGAAAATGTGAACATCAGCATCGTTAACACGCCTTACGGCACCAGCACCGATGCTAAAGGGCATTACGATCTGCCGCTTTACGACCGCTCGGAGACCGTCAACCTTTATTATTCGTGCATCGGCTATCAGGATACGGTGGTGAGCCTCACGCCAAGACAGTTGCAGCGCGATTCCATCAACGTCAGTTTCCCTATGCGCAAGATGAGTTACGACCTTCAAGAAGTTGGCGTCTCGGCAAACAAGGACTTTTACCGCTCTGGCTCCAACCGCAACATCGCCGACATTGCGTTTTTGGATGAGAAAATCTACCTTTTGGAGAACAAGCCCAAGGCTTCATCGATGGTTGTCCTCGACACCGAAGGCATTGAACAAGCCCACAAGGACTTCGACCAACTGTTTGAAAAACTCTACATTGACGCTTTCGACGACCTCATTCTTGTCGGGCAAGACAGTTGTCTGCAAGTGTATCTGGATGAAAAACAAGGTATTTTGCCCGTTTCCACCTTCTCGCGCGATGATTACCGCAACAAACTCCTCAAAATCGTGTGCGAGTACAACGGGGCTTACATTGTAAGGACCATCGTCCACGACCGTGGCCTTTATTGGCTCAAGTTCAACCACGGCAAGAGCCAGGATTTCCTTTACATGAAAAAAGACGGCTCCATGGAGAAGCCCCAATATTTATGCAGTTTCATTGACACCCTCGGCTATCGTGCATGCCAGTCGCAATGGATGAAGATTCAAAACGAATACCATCAGGCGATGGCGGAAAACTTCACCCTCGAGTCCATCTATGAAGAAAACGGGGACAGGAATCCAGTGCGCGAAGGAGAAAGCATAACTTCCATTAGCATCAAAAAAGCGGAACGAGGAAGTCCTGGCATTGACCTCATCAACGAAGGAACTTGGGACGGAAATCTGGTTCGCTTGGCAGAAACCCCAACCTTGCTTGGAATGATACAATGGTATTGCTCCATGATGGCCAAAAAAGAATTACAGATTATTCCATTGAGGGTCAATGATTTGCTTCAATTCATTGGTCTTGACAACCGCGAAATCGTGGAAATCGGCCCCGACTTCAAAGTGGCGAAAAGACAGCAGATGAAAATCACTTCGGGAGAGAAGTTTTTCAAGAATGAGTTCCTCGTCGACAAGGCCAAGGGCAAGGTATATGGTTTGTTTGAGAAAGACGGGATGAGTTACATCGGCCTCTACGACCCTGAAGCAGGCACAGTCGGCATGGGACAAAAGGCCAGCAAAAAGATTTTTCCAAGGGTATTCAAGGTGCATGGCGGCTATGCCTACAGCGTGTTTTTCGATTCGGTGAGCAACCGCGGGGTGATTAGTCGGGTGAAAATCGGGTGATCTTTCCCACGCAAAATACGTTATTTTAGCACGCAGAATACGCAGAACTATGGGAAGCCTTCTCTCTGTTTTGCATCGCTTTGCGCTTCTGCGATTTCTGCGATTTCTGCGTGAAATAAATTCATAATTTTGCGGCATGAAAACACTATTCAGACTAAGATACGACAGCCGCTGGGGCGAGGAATTGTTCCTCACGGGAAACAGTGCAGAATTAGGCAATTGGAATACCAATAAGGCCGTGAAAATGGAATATGTGGGGCCTGGAATTTGGTCCGTGGAAATCAACGGAACGCCGATGACCGAATACAAATATTTCATCCGCGAAAACGGCCAAATCCGCTGGGAAGACGGCCCCAACCGCATTTTGCCCGAGGGCAAAGACCGCGTTTGGGATTGGTTCGGCCTCACCGAAAGACAGACGATGAAAGGTGTGGCCGTTCCGCTATTCAGCCTTCGCACGGTGAACGATTTCGGCATCGGGGAATATACCGACCTGCCGAAATTGGGCGATTGGTGCATAGCCAACGGACTAAAAATCATACAAATCCTGCCCATCAACGACACGACGGCGCATTATGATTGGCATGATTCCTATCCTTATAATGCCATTTCGGCTTTTGCGCTGAATCCGATTTATTTGAACATAGAAAAGTTGGAGGGCATTGCTTTTCCTTCCATAGATTCCCAAGGGAATGACATGAAAGGAAAAGCAATAAATAGCACCGCTTTCAAGCGGATGCGGACGATGCTCAACAAGGAAGAATCTGTCAATTATCCCAAGGTGTTGAAAGCCAAATGGAAATATTTCCAAATCGCCTTTGAGCAGCAATGGGATGCACTAAAAAACACCACTGAATTCCAGCAATTCGTCAAGGAAAACGAAGACTGGCTCTATGACTATGCCCAATATTGCGCCAAGCGCGATAGCAATGGCACGGAGATTCACCTCTTCCTACAATACCACTGCGACAAACAACTACGTGAGGCGGTCAAAGCATTGCACGACAAAGGCTTGCTGCTGAAGGGCGACATCCCCATTGGAGTGAATCCCGTTGGAGTGGATGTAAAATCTCACCCCGCCTTGTTCAACCTCAATGTGCAGGTCGGTGCCCCGCCCGATGACTTCGCTGCCGAGGGTCAAAACTGGGGCTTCCCGTCCTACAACTGGGAGGCGATGGCCAAGGACGACTACGCTTGGTGGCAACGCCGCCTGCAAGTGATGGCACGCTATTTCGACGCCTACCGCATTGACCATATCTTGGGTTTCTTCCGCATCTGGGAAATCCCGAAGACCGTCAAGTCGGGCTTGCTGGGACACTTCTCTCCTGCCCTGCCTTTGAGCATAGAAGAGATTGAAAGCCAAGGTTTCCTTTTCATCAAAAGCAAGCATGTGAAGAAAGGTGTGGACACCCTTTTCATCCCTGCACCCAACGAGAAAGACAAGTACATTCCGCGCATTGAACTGCACAAAACCAAAGCCTACCAAGCCCTCAGTGAGGAGCAAAAGCAGGCCATCAACACCATTTACGAAGACTATTATTTCCATCGCCACAACGATTTTTGGAAACAGAAAGCCTTGGAGAAATTGCCCGCTTTGATCAACGCGACAAAAATGACTGCCTGCGGCGAGGACCTCGGCATGATTCCCGCCTGTGTGCCTGAAGTGATGCAGCAATTGAGCATCATGAGCCTTGAGGTACAGCGTATGCCTAAGGTGTTCGGGCATCAGTTTGTGCAGACAGAAGATCTGCCCGAGAACTGCGTCTACACCACGGGCACCCACGACATGCCCACCTTGCGTGGCTGGTTGGCTGAAGACCGAGTGCGCACCCGCCAGTTCCTCGACAGCCTCGACCTCGACGACCGCAAAGTCACCTCCAAGACCCTAAAAAAAATCCTAGAAAAGCACTTGGACAGTCCCTCAAAGTGGAACATCTATCCTTTGCAAGACCTGCTGGACTTGGACGAAAAGAATTGGTCGCCCAACCCAATGGATGACCAAATCAATGTCCCTTCAAACGCCAAAAACCAGTGGAAATGGCGGATGAAAATGACGATAGAATCACTTACGGCAGCACATCATGGATAATATCGGATCCACTTGATGCGTGGCTGTCAGCGGGATTGCCATTACCCGTAAAGTGCAGTTCGCTTGAGCCCGAAAGGTTGACCTTAATGGTGCCATCGCAATGAATATAGGCATCACTTGAGCCTGACATTGAGCCTTCGCATTGGTCGCATTCGAAGCCGTATCTCATTTCATTGATAGTCTTCTTAATGTTGCTGGCACCGGTCAAATTAATCTTGAGTGTTCCAACGTATCCTTCAAAAGTGGCATCAGAGGCACCGCTCATCTCAAGGTCAAGGTCGAGGGCTTCCACATTACCCTTGATGTTGGAACTACCCGACAAAGCCATGTCGATTTCGTCGGCCCAAATATCGCCAAAGAAATCAGAAGCACCCGAAATATCAATATTCACCTCATCGGCATCAATTTCGCAATAGAAATCGGATGCGCCCGACAATTCCACATCAACCTTTTGACCTTCAAGACCATATTCCGAACGGAATTCCGAAGCACCCGACAGGTCAACGCTCGTCAAATTGGCATTGTAGGGAATAATAGCCTTCAATTCACAATTATAGACGTTGGCGACGGGCTTAAGTCTGATTTTCAGCGTATTGTCTACGACTTCCACCACGACCTTCGGCATGACGTTTTCGCCCGCCGTGATGGTGACTACATCAACAGCATCGCTGACGGTGACATCAAACGCAGCCTCCACTTCAAGTGCAGTGTAGGCTCCAGAAATGATGAAATCCCTGGTGATGGGGTCGCCAGCAAACTTTTTACAACTGCCGAAGGCAAACAAAACCAAGGCTGAAAGGACGATCAAATACTTTTTCATTTTGAATTGGCCGCTGTTATATACCATCGGGCCATCGGTTTTTGATTGGTTGATTAAAAAATGGCGCAAAAATAATCATTAGTTAATTCTAAATACGCAGAAACAGCGAAAAAGTTACATACCACGAAAAAAAACTGTACCTTTGCCCAAAATATCAAACACCATGAAATTCAAACCCTACAACCATAGCGAGGCTGCGCTCAACGAGCGCATCGCATTGATTCTCAACGAAGAGAAGAAAAAAGGTCACGAAAAGGAAGCCTTGAAAACCATCTTCCAAAGCATCGATTTCACCACCTTGGAAGCCTTCGACAACGAAGCTAAGATTAAGGATTTCTGCGAAAAAGCCTTGGCTTTCCCTAAGCAGAAACCCCACCTCACCGTGCCGGCCATCTGCATCTACAGTCCCTTCATCCGTCAGGCAAAACAACAATTGGCGGGCAGTGGCATCCGTGTGGCTACGGTGGCCTGCTGCTTCCCTTCGGGTCAGATGCCGTTCGACTTGAAAGTCAAGGAAGTGGAATACTGCGTCAACGAAGGAGCCGATGAGGTGGATATGGTTATCTCGCGCGGCACGTTCCTCGCGAGTCGTTACGATGAGGTCTACAACGAAATCAAGACCATCAAAGAGACCTGCGGCGACAAGGCCAAGCTGAAAGTCATCCTTGAAACGGGTGAACTGAAGACAGTTGAGAACATCCGCAAAGCCAGTGAATTGGCCATCCTCGCGGGTGCTGACTTCATCAAGACCTCGACGGGTAAGGTGCCTGTGGCCGCCACACCTTTGGCTGCCATCATCATGATTGACACCATCAAGGAATACTACGAAGCTACAGGTAAGAAGGTCGGCTTCAAACCTGCCGGTGGCATGAAAGTACCGGAAGATGCCCTCACCTATTATTATTTGGTGAAAAACATCCTCGGCGAACAATGGCTCAACCCCAACCTCTTCCGCGTGGGCACAAGCCGCCTCGCTGGACTTATTTTAGAACAAATTGAATAATGGGATCGGCTAAAGCCGAGAAATCTGTCAAAAATCAATTAAAAAAACATCAAAAATACAAATCGCTGATTTTGAGAGATTTTAGATAAATTTTTGATAGATTTCTTGCAAAGCAATCCAAAAAATACAGACAATTATGGTAACCATTAAAGGAACCTACAAGGGTAATCTCCGTAACGAGATGACCCATGTGCAGTCGGGCAACACCATCCTGACCGACGCCCCCACCGATAACCACGGCAAAGGCGAAGCCTTCTCGCCTACCGACCTCGCCTGTGCGGCCCTTGCCGGATGCATGATGACCATCATGGGCATTAGTGCACAAGGCCACAAATTCGACATCGACGGCACCACCTACACGGTAAAGAAGACCATGAACGCCGACCCGCGCCGCATTGGGCAGATCGACATCGTTTTCAACTTCCCCGCCAAAGAATACTCCGAGAAACAGAAAGCCTTGCTGTGGGCTGCCGCCGAAAGCTGCCCCGTGGGCCGTTCGCTGCATCCTGATGTCATCGTCAACATCACCATGAATTTCCAAGCCTAATGGAATACGACATGCTAAAAGGACTCCGCCACAGTGAAGCACTCGTGGTGGAGCATAAGGACACCGCCGCCGTCTACGGCTCGGGGGCTTTGGAGGTCTTTGCCACCCCCGCCATGATTGCACTGATGGAAAAGACTTGCCTCGAAAGTGTCGCCAACAAGATTGGCGATGGCAACACCACTGTGGGCATTGCGGTCAATATCAAACATTTGAAAGCCAGTCCCGTGGGTGCGACCATCTGCTGTGAGGCCGAACTCGTTGACGTTGACCGTCGACGTTTGGTCTTCAAAGTAAAATGCTTTGAAGGCGATACGCTTGTCGGAGAAGGCATCCATGAACGCTTTGTTGTTGACAGCGAGAAGTTTATGTCCAAATTTTAATCTTTGAATTTTGAATCTTTAAATCTGAAATGAAATACACCTACCGAACCCAAGGCACCTGCAGTCAAGCCATTGAGTTTGAAATTGAGGACGGCATTTTGAAGAATGTGCAGTTCTACGGTGGCTGCAATGGAAACACACAAGGTGTGAGCGCATTAGTAGATGGCATGAAAATTGATGAGGTGCTGCGACGTTTGGAAGGCATCCGATGCGGCTTCAAGAACACCTCTTGCCCCGACCAACTGTGCCGTGCCATTCGGCAAGCGATAGAAAGTTGAGCGTTTTGAGATTCATACAATTTTATTGACACATTTGCGTTATAGAACAGATTAAAAACTAACAAATATGAAGAAACACATCTTATCAGTGGCAGTTTTGGCACTTGTTGTCACACTCACCACATTCACCAGTTGCAGAAAACCCAAGGCTGAAGACAACACACCAGCCAAGGAAGGTCTTTATCTCGGCATCGTGGGGTTCAACAGCGAACTCTACACCATGCCTCTCGGCCTGCTTAACCAGGACACCAAAACCAACTTTGAGAAATTTGTCGACGAGCTGGCCATGCAGAACGGCACCATCCTCTACCATGCCGTCAACACAGGCCTCAACAGCTTGGCTGATGCCAAGATTCCAGAGAACCTCATCAACGTTTCCGTGGTGACATTCACCGATGGCCTCGACCAAGGTTCTTACATCCTTTCAGACTACAATTCAGGTAGCGAATACTTGGCCGCTGTCAATTCAAGGATCAACAACGAACTTATTGGTGGCACCAACATCTCGGCCTACTCCATCGGTGTGCGCGGCTCCGATGTGGCAGACGTGGAAAGCTTCCGCAACAACCTGAAGAAACTATCGAGTGACCCAGTGCACAATGTCTTTGAAGTCAACAACATGAGCGAAGCCTCTGAGAAGTTTGCCCAAATCGCCCAGCAGCTTTACAACCAAAGCACCTTCTACAATGTCACGCTCAAGCTGCCGGCACAAGAGCCCAACACCAAGATCCGCTTCACGTTCGACAACGTGAGTGAAGCTACCGCCTCGCAATGCTACATTGAAGGTACCTACATCCGCACCAACGGCAAAGGCCAGCTGACTGACATCCGCTATGTGGGTTTGGAATGCAAGTCAGGCGTCGCCGTCACGGCTTCATCGGAAGGCATCTTCGACGTGTTCGCCTTCCGTGACCTCACCGACTTGAACGGCGCTCAAATCAGCACCGACTATGTGAAACAATGGAACTGGCTTGAATCAGGAGGACAATGGCAGTACAATAGCGAGTTTACACCTTCGGGCAACACCGAGGTCGTCAACGAATACAAGAGCGCGATGATCATGCTCGTGCTCGACTGCTCCAGCTCCTTGGGCAGCGACTTCGTCAACATGAAGACTGCCGCCAACGGTTTCATCGAAACACTGAGTGGAAATTACAACGGTAGGTGATTTTTTGACTATGACCATTGACTATGACTATGACCGCTTCAGCCAAGGCTGAAAGCGGTCATAGTCATTTTTATGGCACCACTCTGGTGAAAACGACCGTCTCATTTGGACCATTTGCCTTCACCATCACGCCTGTACAAGGCGGAATGGGTGTGGATGCTGGCACTGCAACGGGGTTGATGCCTGTGCCGTCCTCATTCATTACATAATAGTCTCTATTGATATAGGTGCTTACGGGAAAGGGATTGCCCACAAGATTCCAGCCAACATTGGGTTGTACTTCATCGTAGACCAGTTCCACAACTTTCGTTTCGTTCTCATTGAATTCGCCTTTGAAAACGATATTGACTTCTTCCTCGCTGGCATATAGATAGCCTTGGCCATTAACGAGGTCGAAGTTGTCGGCTTTGTGGTTCTGCCATTGTCCTTCTGTTTCTAAAGGATTGAATTGATAGAGGTCGTAATCTGTTGCCAACATCAAGTTATCCACCGTTTCGGGAGAAACATTGTCTACCAAAGGCGAAGCGATGAGTTGCCAAAGGCCATCACTTTCAACATAGCCCGATATGGTTCTATAGGCAATTTCTTGATAATTTGTAAAACTACTCCAACCAAATGCAGCCAAATAGGTATCAATTGAACCATAGGGAACATAAACTTGAATGGATTGTGAAATATTCAAAAACACTTCATCTCCATTGATAGGAGGGTATTGCGATAAGGATGTAACACTATTTAATGCCCAACAACTTCCAAAAGCATACTCTCCAATTTCTATTACAGCAGATCCAAGTATAACAAACCTTAACAATTCACACAATTCAAACGCATCTACTCCAATTAAAGATACAGAATTAGGGATAACTATTGATTGTAAACCACTTTGCCAAAAAGCAAAGTCTCCTATTGAAATTAAAGATTTAGGAAGGGTAATAGAGTGCAAACTACTGCATAATGAAAAAGTATTGTCCTCAATGGCTGTAAGAGAATTGCTTAGGTCAACTGATGACAAGTTTTCACAATTTGCGAAAGTATTGTTTCCAATAGTAGTTACGGAATTCGGAATAGAAATACTTATCAAGTCATTATCCATCATAAATGCACCATTTGCAATATGTTTTATTCCGTCTCGGATTTGAATTGAGTTTATTCCTTCGCCTTTATAGCCCAAACACCAATCATCTAAATATAAAACGCCATTGATATGATTGTTATACCAACCTGTTTGAACAAATGATTCGATTCCAATAGAATTCACTGAATTAGGAATACTGATTTCATTGATCCCTAAACAATTATAAAAAGCAAAATCTCCAATTTCATTCATCGAATTAGATAAATTCAGAGATGTAAACCCGGAACAATACGAGAATGTTTCGCTACCAATTGAAGTAATTGAGTTGCCTATGCTTAATAACCCTGTAAAACCACTACAATGCAAAAAAGCAGAGTTACCAATAGAAATCACCGAATTTGGGATTATTAAATCACCAGAGAAACCACTACAATATGAAAAAGCAGAATAACCAATTGAAATAACTGAATTCGGAATAACAAGATTACCTGATAAACCACTACATACCGAAAAAGCAGATTCTCCTATTGTGACTACTGAATTAGGGATCACTAATTGACTTGTGATATTCAGACATCTTTTGAAGGCATAATCTGGAATTGATTGCACATTAGACCCTATTGTTAATTCGATAATTGATGGAGTCAGTCCAAAAACAGACATATACATTGAATTGTATTTTGTATACATAGTGTTGCAATTCAATGCATTAAAATGAACAATCGTTAAATCCGAACAATTCCAAAAAGCATATTGCCCAATTGAAGACACGCCTTCCCCTATGGTGAGTTCCGTAATGCTGGAGCAATTGTAAAAAGCATATTGTCCAATTGTTTCTACAGAATTTGGAATATCGACAGAACCCACAAATCCATTACATCCATAAAACGCTGTACTACCAATTGAGGTCGCATTATTGGAAATTACAAGTTGCCCATCAAAACCTGAACATCCTTCAAAAGCCCTTGCTTCAATTTCATTAACAGAATTGGGAATACATAAATCCCCAATCAATCCATTGCAATCTCTAAAAGCAGAGGTTTTTATTGATGTCAATGAATACGTAATTTCATTGTTTACAACAAAACTAGGTAATACTATTACACCTTCTGGCTTATTAAAACCCTCCCAAGAATGAAATTGATCTAATCCTGGATAGGTTAACTCGACACAATGATTTGTTGCATCAATAATGTTATAATACAAAGTCTGCCCCGTTTCGCAAACAGCCGAAAAATCATAAGCGTACAATTTTCCCGCCACTCCAATCAGCAGCACAATCATCAAGGCTTTAGCCATCATTCTAAATCGTAAAGATCTCTTTTTCATATTCATCAGTTTTTGTTCGTTCGTGTTTTCTTTTATCCGACAAAAAAGCGTGGAATCAATCCCTTGCCTGACTCTCGGGTTACCACACCCACACCTCAAACAAGTTATTCCACGCCGTGCTACACGGCATTTGTAACTTGTTCTTGAGGTGTCCCCATAGGGACAATGTGGTAAAATGAGAGCCAAGAACAGCAACAATTGCTATCTATAAATATTTCGTTGTCAGTTGGATGCGCTTATTGCGCTTTGCTCATATATTTGTAGTTTGGTAAAACTCTAGTTTTGAAAGCCCAAAAGTAAGAATAAAAACGATTGATTGGCAAGAAATCTTTTGAAAATCTGTTGAAAACGGTTCCCCTATGGGCAGATTTTGTTATTTTTGCAGCGAAAAACACAAAATTAGGGTTATGACTACATTTGCACTGAACAATTTATGGAGGTACTTGCAAGGGCTGATGCTTACACAAAGCGAACGGGAATGGCTTGTAGGGAAACTCTCTGAGCCTGTAAAATCTGAAGAAAAAGAAGAAGAGGCTGATGAGTCATTAAAGCGGCACAAGATTATACCTCTTTCACCAGATGTGGAATACCTTAGCAGTTTGCACTTAAGAGAGTTTACCCAAGAGGAATTGGATGCCGACCCCAGATTGGCTGCTATTATGACTGACGGGAGGACAAAAGAATGAAGAATGTTTTTCTTGACACGAATGTGTTGCTTGAGATATTGTGTAACAGAAGGTATTACAAATCATGCGAGCAAATACTGATGCGCGGGAAAAACGGCTATATCAACCTTTTCGCGTCTTTCCTTACTTTCGCCAACATGGCATATGTACTGCAACGAGAAAAAATAAATCGGGAAGACATATACAAAGCGGAGCGAATGATGGAAGCCATGATGACCGTTCTGCCCATGGATGGTGACCAATTACGAGCTGCCTTGCGCAACGAAGTTAAAGACTTCGAAGACATGCTGCAATACCAAAGTGCTCTTGCAGGACATTGTGATTGCATCGTGACTATCAACACTAACGATTTTGTCGAATTCAGCAGTCTTCCTGTCTATTCTCCTGAAGGACTGCTTGACCTGTTGGACAAGGAATCAATTTGAATCATAGATTGGAATAAACCCAAAACTCCATCGTAACCCCTGATAGGTTTTCGGCACTCGGACCTCCACTTGGTTCTCTCCCTTATTCAAATGAATCTGTGCGGGTTGCCGCATCCAATAGAGCTGTTCGTCAGTAAAAGGCTCTTCCTCCTCAGGCTTGCCCCAAGTGTTGAAATGGTACGCATACTTTCCAGGTTCTTCCCATAGCTTTGGCGGCAACACCTCTTTGCCGTTCACAAAACATTGGCAACCACCTTCCCATTGACCTTGCTCTCCAATGCCATAACCATTACGGTTGGAACGGGCTGGTGTACAGAAGCCAATCCACACATCAATATCCATGTCTTTGTCGGCCACAATGACCGTTTGCGCTTTCGCCATGGCCTGTTCACCTATTATTATATGATGCGCCTGGCAAAAAGCATCCAAATCGACCGCGCCACCGTATGCCAAAAAAGGCTCATTATCATCAATCTGCACATTCCACTCCATCTGCGAATTGGCCGCCCAACGCATTTTGTCCTGGTGGAAACGCTCACGGTGAACGGTCATTTTTTCCTCGAAATTGGCCAAACGCGAGCCCACCGTGGTCAAAGGACCAGGAGGAAGGTTCTCGTTTTCAACAGCTCCGGCATTGCAGCCATTCCAAAAGCGCTCCGCAAATGCCATCACGCCGTTAATCATGCCGTTGTGCAGCGAGATGTTCTCCTTGTTATCCACGCGCACGTCGTTCCAAAGGCAGAGGATGCCTCCCAAAGCCTTGGTCGTGTCGGGCACGGTTTGCGCCGCGGCAGTGTGCAGGAAACATCGGTTTGTGAACAGCATCGGGTCGTAATAGTTCAAATAGCCCACAAAGGAATCGAGATATTTTCCCGCTTTGTTTGAAGCCGCCGCATTGGAACCTTCCGCCTCGTTCCATATCTGCCGAATCACCTTGTCGGAGGCTGGCAGGCCCGGATCCCATGCGATGGGCTGGCGGTCATACTTTTCCATCAGGTTTTCTATCCATTGCATGAAGCCTTTCGGGTCTTCAATATGAACCTCATCAGAGCCGATATGAAAGTAGGGACAGTCGCTTTTCGGAATTTCGGTGAAAAACTCTTCAAGACATTTTTCCAACACCTTTCTGCCCTGCTCGGAGTCCATTGTAAAACCGAAAGCATTCTTAAAATAAGTGGAATGCCCAGGCATGTCGATTTCAGGCACGACAGTGATTCCCCGCTCCTTAGCATAGGCTATCACCTCTCGGATTTCATCGTATGTATAAAACTTACCCTCGTCGCGGCCTGGCCTTTGATATTGAGGATCATTGAGTTGCGGATAAACCCTACACTCGATGCGCCATGCAGGATAATCGGTCAGGTGCCAATGGAAATAGTTCAACTTGTAGAAACTCATCAAATCGATTGTTTCCTTCAACTTGCTGATGGGCTGGTAGTTGCGCCCCGTGTCGTGCATAAAGCCTCGAAAAGGATATGTAGCCCAGTCGTGAACTTCCAAATCGGAAATGCGGCAATCCTCATCCACCAACTGCGCCAAAGTGCTTTGCGCCCAATAGGGATTGCCTGAAATGGTCGCCTTGCCACATTTCACCACCAACCGGTATTCATCGGGATTGTCGAAATGGGTTTTGGCATCATAAACCACCTTTCTCAGTCTTTTCCTTTTCGTGCCCAACTGTTTAAACTCTTTCGGTTCGGGAATCACATCTGTCTTGGTGTCCAATTCATAATAGCGCACATAATCCACGCGCAGTTCCACGGGCAGTTTAGCTGTATCGATGTATGGCGAGCGGTCACGACCAAGCTGAGCGTCAAGAATCAGGTAAAAGTCGTGCTGACTGAAAGGAAACTGGCCATTATCCCCATTTCGGAAACGAGGATAATTGAACGTCCGCTTCCCGTTGAGGAAAAAAACAAGGCTGTCCTGAAAGCGCTCCATCCCATACGTATTGTACTCGCCCTCGTTATATTTAGGATAGGCGACATGCGTGGGTAGATAGCGCTTGTTGAGATTGTAGGTGTAATTGCTGTGAACCGTATGATTGATATAGGGATTGTCTCTGAAATGTTCCATAATGTCGATTTCACCACCATAAGGCCAGTTCAAGGAATTACTGGTCTGAGGCATCATCCAAATGGCAGGCCAGAAACCTTGCGCCACATCAAATTTGGCCCGTATATCAATGCGACCGAAGCCGAAAGACTTCCTATACAAGCTCCACACGCCTCCAGTAAGAAACGGGGCCTCGTCATCAGGCAAAAAGTCATTCACCATGCCACGCAACACGAGATCGCCATCCTCGAAAGCATACAGCGTATCATGCGACGACATGTGGATAGCCCAATCAGCTTTGCTGCGCCATATTTTCGACCAGACCTTTTTATCCAAAACTCCAGAATCGAATTCATCGTGCCAAATCAAGGCGTAACGACGATGTTCCTGAGCATAGGAAGTCCGAACCAAACTAATGACAATCAGTAAAATAAAGAATAATTGTTTCATGGTTTCCTCCTTTTTTTATGCTGTAAAAATACGTATTTTATCATTTGATTTCACCGATTTCGTTTTAGTTTATTATTTTTGCAGCTTATTCACAAATGACTTCTATGCGCCCCTATATCTTTGCATTCGTCCTTTCTCTATCGTTTGTCCATCTTTTCGGTAACGATGGCATTCCAAACCCACGTCTGTTTTTAAAAAAAGTGTACTTCCCCGTTGTCGAAACGCCTGCCGTCTTCAAAAGCAAGGTTCATGGCAAAGAGTTGCTAGTGTTCATTGAATACAGCGACAGCCTGAACGTCAAAGGACATTATATGGCCTTGGAAGAAGACATGACGGACACCCTTCCTTTCAGATTAGTAGCACGTAAACGCAATGCCATTCTTTACTACAACGGTGAGAAAGAGACCTTCCGCCCTCGCGTCATCTCCATGGATAGTACTCACGCAAGAGGCTACGCAAGATTGAGTTTGCTTGGAACAGCGTCATTTCGGTTCGACATTCACGAAGTTCCAGCGTTTCATGACTATGGGAACAATCGCTATCAAGACACATTATTTGCCGTGGAAGAAATCAACGACATCCCTTACGCCAAAGTCATGGGATTTTGGTCGGAGTTGGCTGACGAAACCGCTGTCACCGACAAGATTTTCCGGATGAGTAATGCCATAAGCGAAGTTCCATTGGAACTCCATCTTGATGTGTTCCGGCCTCAAAACGACACCTTACAAAAACGTCCTTTGGTCATGTTGGTTCACGGTGGCGCATTTTATTTCGGCTCAAAAGACGACAAATCCATCACACAATGGTGCCGACATTTGGCTTCCATGGGCTATGTGGCTGCCTCTATTGACTATAGAATAGGATTCCTTCCTACTATGGCCAGCATTGGGCGAGCAGGCTATCGCGCCGTGCAGGACGCACATGCAGCAATGCGGTTTTTGGTGTCACACCAGGAAGATTATAGCATCGACACTTCCATGTTGTTTGTAGGTGGTTGCAGCGCAGGAGCCATCACCACGCTCAACCTCGCCTTTATGACCAACGAGACCCGTCCAAGTTATACCCGTAGCAGCTTGCTGGCACCTGACCTTGGCGACATCAACACTTGTGGCAACGATATCAGAGCCAACTTCCATATCAAAGGCATCATCGACATGTGGGGGGCCATGTCAGACACAGCCTTTATGCGTGGTCACAATATTCCCATTCTCGCCTTCCACGGCGACGCAGACGACATTGTACCCTACGATTATGACTATCCTTTTGGCGTTGCCGGCGTACTGAAAACCATGTTGGTCGAAAAGATGTACGGTTCGTCATGTATCGTCGACCGCGCCATCAAATCGGGCAATAAGGCTCAATTGGTCACTTTTTCAGGTTATAAGCACTCGCCCCATGTGGAGCCTGCGACCAAAGAATTGAACGACAATTTCTTCATCATCCAAAACATGATGTCAGACTTTTTCTATGACATCGTTGTTCCCCAAAAACTGGAAATCGAAGAAGAAAACGACCATTATTTTGTGAGGCCCTATCCCTTGTCCACCAGCTGGCTAGTCGAAGGTGGCGTTATCCTTAAATCGGAAGACAACAATGTGTGGGTAGAATGGATTGGCAATGCCCCAAAACATAGCATCACAGCATCTGCAACCTTGCCAAAAGGCATCGGCCTGACTACCACAGAAAATCTCTATTAAAGTCAACACCAATAGTCCGTTAAATTTTGACTAGCTACGCCGCGTTAGCGACACCATAATACAAGAGTTCTTTGAAATCGTTGGTATTTAATAGTCTGTTCGGCATCTTTCCAGACAGCACGGAAAATCTGCGGAG
>Ga0247611_10005554_pt1 | contig 16612 bp, 16 predicted proteins | sample 177DNAGHGhighgp2_FD_192422 | JGI IMG/M metagenome (GOLD analysis project Ga0247611, IMG submission 192422) | Sheep rumen microbial communities from Palmerston North, Manawatu-Wanganui, New Zealand - 1770 DNA GHGhigh gp2 | ecosystem: Host-associated > Mammals > Digestive system > Stomach > Rumen... | reverse complement strand
TTTAAATAGGAAGTGATTATTATGGATACATTAGCAAAAGCATTAGCTTATGATAAACAAATTAGAGTATACGCATGTGTTACTACAGAATTAGTAGCTGAAGCACAAAAACGTCATGGACTATGGCCTTCATCTGCAGCAGCACTTGGTAGAACACTTACTGCATCATTATTAACTGCCGTTTTAAAAGAAGAAAATGTCACAGTTAAAATTAATGGTGGTGGACCAATTAAGGATATAGTATGTGAAGCAACTAAATATGGATCTGTTAGAGGTTATGTAGGAGATCCTTATCAATTCTATCAATATAATTCAACTGGAAAAATAAATGTTAGTTATGCTGTAGGTACTGATGGGTTCTTAGAAGTTAAAACATTAATTAATAATGAAATCTTTACTTCATCAGCTCCACTTCAAACAGGAGAAATCGCAGATGATTTTACATATTATTTTGCAGCTAGCGAACAAATTCCTTCATCAGTAGGACTTGGTGTATTAGTAAATGATGATAATACAGTTCTAGCAGCTGGAGGATTTATTATTCAAGTATTACCTAATTGTAGTGAAGAAGTAATTTCTTCCTTAGAAAATAAACTTAAGAATATTAAAGAAGTATCCGCAATGGTAAAAGACGGATATACTCCTGAAGATATAATTAAAGAATTAGTTGGTGAAAACAATTATGAAATACTAGATAAAGACATGCCTTTAAAATGGTATTGTAGATGTAGTAAAGATAGTTTTAGACGTAGCTTAAAAATGTTAAAAGAAACTGATCTAACTGAAATGATTGATGATAATAAAGATATAGAAACTGTATGTAATTTTTGTAATACAAAATACATTTTTACAGTTGATGAATTAAAAGAAATATTAGAAGAAAAGAAAAACGATAAGCAATAAAAAAAGGCTTTAATAAGCCTTTTTTATTTTGCTTCAAAAGATTATTCAGCAGCTTCTTCAGCAGGAGCTTCTTCTTCAGCTGGAGCAGTTTTAGCATCTATTTTAGCTTTAAATTCAGCTCTCTTAGCAGCAGCCTTATTAGCAGCTCTAACAATAATGAATAATACTAAAGCAATAATTAAGAAACTAATAATTGCATTGATGAATGCACCCCAATCGATAACTGCAGACATATTGTATGTGTAAGTTGATCCATGAAGTGTATATTTTCCAAGAATAGCACCTTTAGCACCTTCAACGGCAGTTGTCCAAGCTGCAGCATCAGTTGTAGGATTTAAATTAGGATAGTTAATCTTTGCTAATTCTTCACCTAATGCTTGTAGTTCAGAAGCCGCAAATTTTTGTCCAAGTCCAATTCCTGGATTCATACCTTTTTGCATATTGTTTGCAGCAGGTAGTACAGTTACTAAACCTTTTAAGCCTCCTGGTACACCCCATAAGCATACGCTTAGTAAAATGTTAACTAGTGCAGTAACGATTGCGCCAAACGCATTACCAATAACTACACCAACAGCCATATCTAGAACGTTTCCTCTAGAAATGAATGCCTTAAAATCTTTAAAGAATCCCATAGTTTTTTCCTCCTTCTTATTTTCTATAAAGTTTCTTTGCATAGAAATTTGGCTCGCAAGTCAAATTAATACCTAATTTTTTGAAGACATTTACATCCACGTTAGGCAACATTACTGTTGAGTGGACTTCACATCCTCTAAGTTTATCAAGCTGACTTAATGCAAGTTCAGCTGTTGTATTTGTTGTTGCACATATTGCAAGTGCAATTAATACCTCATCTGAGTGTAATCTAGGATTATGATTTCCTAATTGATTTATTTTTAAATCTTGAATAGGTTTAATAATATTCTTTGATAATAATAACATCTTATCTCTAATACCTGCTAAATGTTTTAGTGCATTTAATATAAGTGCAGCACTTGCTCCAAGTAGATCAGATGTCCTAGATGTTATAATTGTTCCATCAGGAAATTCTAAAGCCATTGAAGGTGTTCCTGTAGTTTCAGCTTTTTCAAGTGCTGCTTTTACGCACTTTCTATCATCTACAGAAATACCAAGTTGTCGCATAAGTAAGGCAATTTTATCTACTGACTCTTCTTTAATTTTACCGTTTCTAAAATCACATAACGCATCTAGATAACGTCTTATTATTTCTGCCTTAGAAGCTTCACAAGCTGCTTCATCATCTATAATTGCAAATCCTGCCATATTAACGCCCATATCTGTAGGTGATTTATATGGAGATTCACCATATATTTCTTCAAACATCGTTTTTAATACAGGAAATACTTCTACATCTCTATTATAATTAACAGCTAATGTTCCATAAGCTTCTAAATGGAATGGGTCAATCATATTAACATCATTCAAATCAGCTGTTGCAGCTTCATATGCTAAATTAACAGGATGCTTTAGTGGAATTGACCAAATAGGGAATGTTTCATATTTTGCATAACCAGCATTAATTCCTCTTTTATGTTCATGATATAGTTGTGATAGACATGTTGCCATCTTTCCTGAACCAGGCCCTGGTGCAGTTACAACTACAATTGGTTTAGTAGTTTCAATATATTCATTTTTTCCAAATCCATCATCAGATAGAATTAATGGTATATTATGAGGATAAGATGAAATAGCATAATGTAAATATGTTTTAATACCTTGATTATTAAGTTTTGTGATGAATTGATCTACGCTAGGGAATGATTTATATTGTGTAATTACTACACTACCAACAAATAATTCAGCTTCTCTAAACGCATCAATTAATCTTAAGACTTCAGATGGATAAGTTATTCCTAAATCTCCTCTTACTTTATTATTTTGAATATCGTTAGCGTTAATAGCAATACAAATTTCAACTTTATCTTTAATTGTCTTAAGCATTCTAAGCTTACTATCAGGACAAAAACCTGGTAAAACTCTAGAAGCATGATAGTCATCAAATAGTTTTCCACCAAACTCAATATATAGTTTGTTGTCAAACTTATTAACTCTATCTAATATATTTTTTGATTGTAATTCTAAATATTTTTCTACGTCAAATGCAGTCCTCATAACGCCACCTCATAACAATAAATATTATACAACATCTTTAATATTTCTTAAATAAGAAAAGAATAATTTTTAAAAAATTATTTCTTATATTATTTATAAGATAAAATTATAAAATAAAAAGCAAGCATCAAACTTGCTTATTACTTTTTTCATTATATACAATAATTAATTAGTTCTTCTTTGTTATTTAAACATACTAAAATAAACCTAATAATCGCTTTAAATGGCTGTTTACTAAATCTTTTGGCAAGCCAATAATTGTATAAATATCACCTTCATATTTATCAACTAATTTATTACCTATTCCTTGAATAGCGTATCCTCCTGCTTTATCAAAAGGTTCACCTGTTCTTATATATTCATAAATATCAGCATCTGATAATTCTTTAAATGTTACATATGCTTTATCAAAGAAAGATACATGTTCTAACTTAGATGCAATGTATACTCCTGTAATAACTTCATGTGTCTTACCGGATAAGTTTTTAAGCATAAAATAACATTCTTCTTCACTCTTAGGTTTGTTATAAACTTTGTTGTTAAAATAAACAATTGTATCGCTACCAATAACTATACTATCTTTATGATATTCATATACTTTTAATGCTTTCCTTTTAGCTAGTTCACAAGCTAATCTCTCACCTGTAAAGCCTATGTTTTCATCTACATCAGATGGTACAATATCAAATTTATAACCTAGGGATTCTAATATTTCTTTTCTTCTAGGTGAATTAGATGCTAAAATAATATTCATAATTAATCACCATATAAATTATACATCAAAAAAATATTTTTTATTATATTTTTATAATATCATATTTTATGATATAATAATTAGTGGTGAAAAAGCATGATTAATACAGTAAAAGAATTTATTAAATCCGAAAGCTTAATAGTAAAAGGAGAAACTATTGTGGTTGGTGTATCTGGTGGTATCGACTCAATGGTTCTTTTAAACGTGCTTTATGATTTAGGATATAATCTAGTTATTGCTCATGTTAATCACAACGTTAGAGAAGAATCTAAAGACGAATTATTATTCGTAAAAGAATATGCCAAAAAGAAAAATATTCCTTTTGAATCAACTGTATTAGAAAAGATTGAAGGAAAGAATTTTCAAGATGAAGCTAGAAGCTTAAGATATGACTTCTTCTTTGAAGTAGCAAAAAAATATAAAGCAACAAAGATAGCTACCGCTCATCATCTAGATGATTTATTAGAAACAATTTTAATGCGTATATCTAGAGGTAGCAATTTATATGGTTATGGCGGAATAAAGCCAATTATTCATTATGGACATGTTGACATTATTAGACCTCTATTGTGTATTACGCGTAATGATATAATTGCTTATCAAAAAGATAATAATATTCCATTTATGGAAGATGGATCAAATTTAAAAGATAAATATACAAGAAATAGATATCGTCATAATATAGTACCAATTCTAGTTGAAGAAAATCCAACAATTTATCAAAATATTTTAAAATATTCTAAACAAATGTATCAAGCATTTGATTTTATTAGAAAGCAATCAGTTAAACTTTATAACAAAAATAAAGGAGAAATTGATAACGAAGAATTTGCAACATATGATGATGCTGTAAAACTTGATTATATTTCATACATTCTAGAACAAAATCAAATATCTTGTTCATATAATAAAATTAATCTAATAAAACAAATGATTATGTCTGGTAATCCTAATGATTCCATAAATATTTCAAAAGACTATGTCTTTATGAAAAATTATTCTAAGACTTCTATCGTAAGAAATACGAATGTTATAGATTACGAATTCATGATTAATTTAGATGAATCCGTTACATTGCCTGATGGATCAATCGTCAGATTAACAAGAAATATTAAAAATAATGAAGAAATATTCTTAAAATTATGTTATAATACTTTAGTATTGCCTCTTAAAATAAGAAATAGACGTGATGGAGACTATTTTCTGTTTAAGTTTGGCAAGAAAAAAATAAAGGATTTGTTTATTGATATGAAGATTCCAATGAACGTTAGAAACAATGTTCCAATTGTTCTAAGTCAAGACGATGAAATCTTAGGAATTCCTGGAATTATTAAAGGCCCTAAAGATGTAACTGATCCTATATATGTAGTTTATGAGGTGAATAAAGAATGATTACTGATGACATTAAAGAAATACTAGTCTCAGAAGAGCAAATAGATTCTATGTGTAAGACTTTAGGAAAGCAACTAAGCGAAGATTATAAAGATAGTACTCAACCTCCTCTAGTCATTGGTTTACTAAAAGGATGCGTTCCTTTTATGACTAGCTTAATTATGCATATGGATATTCAAATTGAAATAGACTTTATGGTCGCATCAAGCTATCATGGAACAGATAGCGGAGATGTTCAAATAAAGAAAGACTTAAACTGTAGCGTAAAAGATAGAGATATCATAATTGTTGAAGATATCGTTGATACAGGTAAAACTCTAAAAACAATAAGTGAAATACTATCAGTTAGAGGAGCTAAATCAATAGTTATTGTTACTTTGCTTGATAAGCCTGAAAGACGTATTACAGATATTAAACCAAAATATGTAGGATATCAAATTCCAAATGAATTCGTTGTCGGATTTGGCCTAGATTATAATGAAAGATATAGAAATCTTCCTTTCATAGGTGTATTAAAGGAAGAAATTTATAAGAGGGGTGATTAATCTTGAATAATAAAAAATCGCTTATTACAAGCATTCTTATGTATTTAATAGTTGCTGCTGTGTTAGTAGGTATTCTATTATTATTCTTTGGAAATAGAAATAAGAAAACAAAAATTACATATCAAGACTTCTATCAAATAGTAGCTGATGATACTACAAGAGATAGAATTCAATCAGTATATGTAAAACCTTCTACAGGAAACAACTATATGTATTATTACATCAGTGGTTCACTATATGCTAATAGTACAGATGCTTCAAATAAAACTAAGACAAATTATTATTTCTATATGTCACAAGAAAAGTTTGAAGAGAAGATTGAACCACTACTAACTTCTACTTCTACAATTACTTTTGAATATGTACAAGCAAGTAATACAAACGTATGGAATATCATTATTAATCTGCTTCCTCTTGTAGCAACAGTAGTAATATTCATCTTGCTTTTTAGAGCAATGGCAAGTGGTGGTGGAAATAATAAGGCATTTGATTTTGCTAAATCCAATGCAAGATTATCAAAAGATAAAACAGTCACATTTAAAGATGTAGCTGGTTGTGATGAAGAAAAGCAAGAATTAGAGGAAGTTGTAGACTTCTTAAAGAACCCAAGAAAATATGTTGAAATAGGAGCAAGAATTCCAAAAGGTATCTTATTATTTGGTGCCCCAGGTACAGGTAAAACATTACTTGCTAAGGCAGTAGCTGGAGAAGCAAATGTTCCATTCTTCTCTATTTCTGGTTCTGATTTCGTTGAAATGTTTGTTGGTGTTGGTGCTAGCCGTGTTAGAGATTTATTTAAAACAGCTAAAGAAAACTCTCCTTGTATTGTATTTATAGATGAAATTGATGCTGTAGGTAGACAAAGAGGTGCTGGTTTAGGTGGTGGACACGATGAAAGAGAACAAACACTTAACCAATTATTAGTTGAAATGGATGGATTTGGTAATAATAGTGGTATTATTGTAATGGCTGCTACAAACCGTCCTGATATATTAGACCCTGCACTACTTCGTCCAGGAAGATTTGATAGACAAATTACAGTACCTAACCCAGATGTAGTTGGTAGAGAAGCTATTCTTAAGGTACATGGTAGAAATAAATTATTTGCTCCAAATGTTCATTTCAATGAAGTAGCTCAAAGAATTCCAGGATTCTCTGGTGCTGAAATAGCTAACCTATTAAATGAAGCTGCTCTTCTTGCTGCAAGAGCAAACAGAAAAGTTATTGAATTAGCTGATATTGATGAGGCTGTTGATAGAGTACTTATGGGTCCTGCTAAAAAGAGTAGAAAATATTCTGAAAAAGAAAGAATTATGGTTGCTCATCATGAAGCAGGTCATGCTGTTATCGGTTTAAAATTAGAAAATGCAAATATAGTTCAAAAGGTTACAATTGTTCCACGTGGACAAGCAGGAGGATATGCTTTAATGCTTCCTGAACAAGAAACTTTCTTTGAAACTAAGCAAGGATTATTAGATAAGATTACTGGTTTCTTAGGTGGTAGAGTATCAGAAGAATTATGCTTTAATGAAATATCTACAGGAGCACATAATGACTTCCAACAAGCAACTAAGATTGCAAGAGCAATGGTTACTCAATATGGTATGTCAGATATGGGTACTGTACAATACGAAAATGGCGGAGGTAACGTATTCTTAGGTAGAGACTATCTAGCTGAAAAGAACTTTAGTGATGCTGTTGCTAAAGAGATTGATGATCAAGTTAGAAAGATTATGGATGAATGTTATGCTCGTGCTAAAGCATGTTTAAACGAAAATAGAGAATTATTAGAAAATATAGCTAAATACTTACTTGAAGTTGAAACATTAAACGGTCAAGATATTATTGAAATTGAAAAAACTGGTAAACTTTCTTGGTGGGAAGATAAGAAAAAAGCTGATCAAGAAAAGAATGCAAAGTCTGAAGAAATCAAAATAAATGATGAACAAGCTGTTTCAACAGATGCTATACTTAAAGCCGCAAATGAATCTATTGGTGTAACAAACCAAGAAGAAAAAGTTGATACACCTGCTCAAGAAGAAAGTGAAGATGCTTCTTCTACTTCTACAGATGAAGATTCAACTACAGAAAATAAAAACGAAGAAGAATAATGAGATTAGATAAATATCTTAAAGTTTCTCGTTTAATTAAACGTAGAACAGTGGCTAAAGAAGTAGCTGATCATGAAAAAATAATGGTTAATGATAAACTATCAAAGCCTTCTACTGACATAAAAGTAAATGATATTATATCAATTAGATTTGGTATGAAGATAGTAACTGTTAAAGTATTATGCATTAACGAATACACTAAAAAAGAAGATTCTAGTTTAATGTATGAAATTATAAAAGAAGAAAGAATAGAAGCATAGCGCTTCTTCTTTTTTTTAAAAAACATTAAAAAATAAAGCCTTATTATTGTTTTTTCTTGAAAAAAATAATAAAATAGTATACAAAGGAGGTTTTCGTTATGAATGGTTTTGAAAGATGGTGGAATGATTTATCTAGAGGTTTAAAAATTCTTTTAGTTATCATTACATTCGGTGTTATGAGTTTTGTAGCTCGTCTAATTAAATTCATCACAACAAAAGATACTTCTCCATTAATTGGTTTCATTCTATGCTTAGTACCACTTGTAGGAACTGTAATGTGGATTATAGATATCATTACAACTATTGGTAAGGGTGAATGGGGTATTCTTTATGAAACTGGATCTCTTGATGATTTATCAAGTAAAGTTGATGAAAAGAAAGATACAGTTGATGCTGAAGCTACTGAAGTTAAAGACGACTCTGATGAAACTGGTGAAGCTGAACCAGAAGTAAAGGAAGAGGAAGAAAAAACTGAAGAATAAAAAATGAAAACGCCTCTACATTTGTAGGGGCATTTTTTTCTTATAGAATTATTATAATACTTATGTTATAATAATTTATGTTTGGAGGTATGAATTATGGAAAGAGAATATACTGAACAAGAATTAATAAGAAGAGAAAAGGTAGACAAACTAAAGGAATTAGGTCTAGATCCATTTGGACAAAGATTTGATAGAACTTCTACTTCTAGCAAAATTAAGGCTTTATATCAAGCTGATGTTGATATTGTAAAAGCTATAAAAGCAAAATATCAAGAAGGCTTAGATAAAAGAGATCCTGAAGTATCACAAAAATTTAAAGAAGAAATCGAACCAGTTAAAGAAAAATACGAAACAAATGATGAAAAATATTTTGTAAAAGTTGCTGGACGTATTATGACTAATAGACGTCAAGGTAAAGCTGGTTTTATGAATATACAAGATAAAGATGGTAATATCCAAATCTACATTAGACAAGATAACGTAGGTGAGGAAAACTATGAATTATATAAGATGAGCGATATCGGAGATATCGTTGGTATTGATGGATATGTATTTATCACAAATACTGGAGAATTAAGTATTAAAGCCATTAAATATACTCATCTTACTAAAGCATTAAGACCACTTCCAGAAAAATTCCATGGTTTAACTGATAAAGAAGAAAGATACAGAAGAAGATATGTAGATTTAATTATGAATGAAGATAGTAAGAAAGTTGCTTTCTTAAGACCTAGAATTATTAGATGTATTCAAAACTATCTTGATAATCTTGGTTATACAGAAGTTGAAACACCAATTCTAACAAACTTACTTACTGGTGCTTCTGCTAGACCATTTGTTACACATCATAATGCTCAAGATTTAGATATGTATTTAAGAATCGCTCTAGAATTAAATCTAAAGAGACTACTTGTTGGTGGTATGGAAAAAGTATATGAAATTGGTAAGACTTTTAGAAATGAAGGTATGGATTTAACTCATAACCCTGAATTCACTTTAATGGAATTATATTGTGCATATTCTGATTTAAGTGGAATGATGGATTTAACTGAAGGCATGTTTAAAGAAATAGCTAATAAAGTATGCGGTAAAGAAACATTCAAATATAGAGGATATGATATTAATGTTAGTGGAACATGGAAGAGAGTATCAATGGTTGATTCTATTAAAGAAATAACTGGAATTGATTTTAAAGATCCTTCTATGTCTTTAGATAAAGCTTTAGCTCTAGCTAATGAACATCATATCGAAGTAGCTGAACATGAAAAGAATCTAGGTCATATCATTAACTTATTCTTTGAAGCTTATGTAGAAGAAACATTAATTCAACCTACATTCTTATATGGTCATCCAGTAGAGATTTCACCACTTACAAAAAAGAATCCAAAAGATCCTAGATTTGTAGATAGATTTGAGCTTTTCATTGGTGGAAAAGAATTTGCTAATGCTTATACAGAATTAAATGATCCTATCGACCAATTAGAAAGATTTGAAGAACAATTAAAAGAAAAAGAACTTGGAAATGATGAAGCAAGCGATATCGATTACGATTTCGTTGAAGCTCTAGAATATGGTATGCCACCTGCTGGTGGAATTGGTTATGGAATAGACAGATTAATGATGCTATTTACTGAAAATGATTCTATTAGAGATGTCTTATTATTCCCATTAATGAAACAAAGATAGCAAGTAAAAAACGGCTTAACTAGCCGTTTTTATTTTTCTATTTCGTAAAACTCTCCATCATCTTTTTCGTCATCGTTAATACCATATGTAATGGCATCATATAAAACTTCAAATGACTCCATAAAACCATGGAATCCTTTTCTAAATGTCTTTTTAGTAATCTCTTCTAATCTAGAACTAATATCTTCTTTTAGTTTCTTATTGTTTTCGATTGATGAGAATACTTCATATTCTAATTCTTCTAATTCCTTATAATCTAAATCTTCTAGCTTTGCGTCAGTGACAAAATCCATTATATAGAATAACATATCTAAATCATCATAATGTTTCTTTAAATTCTCATCACTTTTAAATACTCTATCAAGTAAATTAGTCATATATAAGAATTTTTCATTTAAATATCTATATCCAAAAGTAAATAAATCAAATAAATCATCACTTACTTCTTCACCATTTTGTTCGCATTCATAAATATAATCTATAACATCATATATACATTCAAATGAATCATAGAATGGCGCATCATTAAATCTTTCAATCATATATTTATGATATGTTTCTCTTAATTCTTTAAACTCTAAAAAAATGTCCATAAATACTCCTTATCAAAAAAGAGGAATGAATCCTCTTTTATTATTGTTATTTGTCTTCGTATAAATCCTCGTAGTCATCCATCATATCATTATACTTTTCTTCTTCATCTTCATCCCAAGAATTTTCTTCATCTTCTTCGTCCCAAGAATTTTCTTCATCCTCATCCTCATCTTCATCTCCAAGAGATTCATCGATTTCATATGTAGATTCATCTTCATCTTCGTCTTCTTCAGATTCTTCATATTCTTCGTCAGATTCATCTTCAACATAGTTGTAATCTTCCATAGAAATGTCGTCGCCTTCATCTTCTTCATCATCGAAGTCTTCGCTTTCATTTTCATAGAATGATTTATCCCATGCTTCAAGTGGTTGTCTATCCTTTAAATCCCATAGATCATCTTCTCCACCTAGGAACACGAAATCAGCACATGTTGTAATATCAATATATAGTTGAGCTTTGGCATTAGTATCGTCACCTAATCCTAATTTATCCATTACTTCATCTATTAATTTGTATATATTTTTAGGTTCACTAGAAGCACTCATTAATTCAACGGCTACTTCTAACATTGATTTATCGTTCATCAAACTTCACTCCTTAAATGACTACTATATTTTATATGAAATATAAATTTTTTTCAAGTACTTTTTATATTTTTATACTTACTTTATGTTTCTTCTGCCTTCTAAAGCCTTAATTAAAGTTAAAGAATCAGCATACTCTAGATTTCCACCAACAGGTAAACCATATGCAATTCTTGATACTTCACAATCATAATCTTTTAACATTTCTTTTATGTATTGTGCTGTAATTTCACCTTCAATTGAAGGATTTGTGGCAATAATTATCTCTTTTGCAGATTTTGCTCTAGAGAATAAAGATTCTAAATTAATATCTTCTTCTGTAATACCTGCTTGGTAATTAATAACACCATCTAAAATATGATATACACCATCATATGCTTCACATTTTTCAATAGCAAATAAATCTTTTACATCTTCAATAACCATGATTCTTTCATTATTTCTTGTAGAACATATTTCACATATATCGTTTTTAGTGATATTACCACATAGCTTACATCTTTTTAAAGATTTTAATCTAACTAATGCACTAGCAAAATTATCAATTTCTTCATTACTCCATTTAGTAACTGTGCTAATTGCTAATCTTTCTGCTGTTTTTTGACCTATTCCTTGATATTTAGATAAAGACTCAATTAAGCTATTTATCTCATCACAATACTTCATTAAAACATTCCTGGCATTTGGAATTGAGACATAACTCTTTGAGTTTCGTCATCAACATTTTTAAATGCATTATTTAATGCAGCAACAATTGTATCTTCAATCATATCTAAATCATCAATTGAGTCAATTGCTTCTTTATTGATTGTAACTTTTAGTACTTCTTTTGATCCTAAAACAACTACATCAACAACACCAGCAGCAGTTCCAGTGAATTCTGTTTCTTCTAGTTTCTTTTGAGCTTCCATCATTTCTCTTTGCATTCTTTGAATTTTCTTTACCATATTTGGATTCATATTTCATCACTCCTCAAACTTTATATTTTCTTTCCCAAATAATTTTATTCCAGCTTCTTCAAATTCTGAGATAGCTTCTTCTTTTGCATTAATAACAATTTTTTCTTCTATATTTAATTCTTTGTTATTACCATTTTTCATTTTTTCGTTTATCTTATTCCAACAATCTCTTGTAATAGCTACATAATCGTTAATAAGATGTGTTTTTCTATTTAGTATTTTCTTAACTAATTCTTTATTTTCATCTTTTTGAATTTGACTACAAATATATTGTTCATCAAATACTAGAATCATATCAAAATCATTCATACATACTAATTCACTTTGTGATAACATCTTACCAACTTGTTTAAGCTCGATATCAGTAATTCTTGAGAATGTATTCCAACCTCTAAGCATAAGATTTCTTTTTTCCTCGTTAGGATTTTCTAAAATCTTTTTAATCATATCATATGCATCCGCATATTTTTCGCATTCTTCTTTTTCTACTGTTTTATTTTCAACTACTATACTTGATTGAGGTCTCTTTTCTAAATCTTCTACTCTCTTTTCAAGTTTATACAATAATTCATTATCATTTACATTCTTTAATTCAAATGAATCAGTCATTTTTATAATTCCTAAATCAAGATATGCACGTTTTTGATTAGTCCATTTAATATTATTTTGAACTTCACTTAAAGTGTTAATATAAGCATAAATTCTTTGATTAGAAATAGTTTTTGATAAGTTAATGAATCTTTCATTCTTATATAGTGAAAAATCACTATTATAATTAGGAACATTCTTAAATAACAATATGTTTTTGAAGAAACTTATTAAGTCATTAACAATTCTTGTTATTTCTTTTCCATTTTTAATTAGTTCATCAATTATTTCCATAGACTTAGATGGATTCATTTCTTTAATTGAAGTAATTAAATCAATTAAATCATCTGATGTAACACTACCACTAATTCTATGAACATCTGATGCAGTAATTTCATCGTTAGAATAACTTATAGCTTGATCAAGTAAACTTAAAGCATCTCTAAGTCCACCTTCTGCGTTAATAGCAATAACTTCTATTGCTTCATCAGTTATTTTAATTTTTTCCATATCAGATACTTGATGTAATCTCTTAATCAAATCTTCATTAGATATAGCTCTAAAATCATATCTTTGACAACGTGATAATATAGTAGCTGGTATCTTATGAATTTCAGTTGTTGCTAAGATGAAAATAGCGTGTTTAGGCGGTTCTTCAAGAGTTTTAAGTAGTGCATTAAATGCACTTGTTGATAACATATGAACCTCATCAATGATATATACTTTGTATTTACATACACTAGGAACATATTTAACTCTTTCTCTTAAATCTCTAATTTCATCAACACCATTATTACTAGCAGCATCTATTTCAATTACATCACCTATTTTACCTTCGGCAATGCCTTTACATATTTCACATTCACAGCAACAATCACTTGTTGGTGCTTTCATACAGTTAACTGCCTTCGCAAATATTTTTGCGATAGAAGTTTTACCTGTACCTCTTGGGCCACTGAACAAATATGCATGGCTTATTTTATCATTCTTTAAAGCATTCATAAGAGTTCTTGTTATATGTTCTTGTCCAGAAACTTCTTTAAAGCTTTGAGGTCTATATGTTCTATATAACGCTTGATAAGACATGCTTATTCACCACCCAACATAAATATTATAACATAAAAATAACACTATTTATATAATGATATTATATAATTACTTTCCTAAACAGAATCTAGAAAATAATCTATCTATTACTAATTCTGTGTTATTTTTTCCAACAATTTCAAGTATAGAATCTAAAGCATCTTTTATATCAATACTTATCATATCAACTTCAAGCATATTCTTAATAGCTTCTTTTGCTTCAAGTAATGAATTAAGTGCTTTTTCTAATAAGCTAATGTGTCTAACATTAGATAAGTAATTGGAATCTAAAACATTAAAATCATTTAAATTTAAAGTGTTTAAAATCTTATCTTCTAATTCTTCTATACCTTTATTATCATTAATAGACATATAGATATCAGCTTTATAATTATTTTTGCTTTCAAGATCTGTCTTATTCATAATAATAATTCTATTCTTATCTTTTGTTTTATCTAAGATTTCTAAATCTAAATCAGATAAAACTCTACTATTATCAAGTAAAACTAATACTAATTCAGCTTCATTAATTTTACTTAAACTTCTTTCTACACCTATAGTTTCAATTTCATCATTTGTTTTTCTAATACCTGCTGTATCAATTAAGTTTAAAGTAATTCCACCTAAGTTTAAGAAACCTTCTATATAATCTCTAGTAGTGCCCTCAATATCGCTTACTATAGCCTTTTCTTCATCTAATAAGACATTTAATAAACTAGACTTTCCTACATTAGGTTTACCTACTATTACAGTTTTTACACCTTCTCTAATTAGCTTACCTGAAGATGATTTTTCTAATATTTTTTTCATCTTTTGAACAACTTTATCTATTCTTGAATCTAGCGAACTATATTCAATTTCAGGTATATCAGTGTATTCAGGATAATCTATATTAACTTCAATGTCTACTAAAATATCTAATAATTCTTTTTCTAAATCGTTAATCATATTAGATGTTCTTTTACTGATTCCATTATTCGCAATTCCTAATGCTAGCTTGTTTTTAGCGCTAACCATATCCATAATAGATTCAGCTTGAACTAAATCTATTCTTCCGTTTAAAAAAGCTCTTTTACTAAACTCTCCTGGTTCAGCCATTCTAAAACCATTATTTAATAATGTTTTTAAAACTCTATTTGTTACATAAATACCACCATGACAGTTTATTTCAATAGAATCTTCTCCTGTAAAAGATTTAGGAGCTCTAAATAAAGAAATCATTACTTCATCTATTACTTCTTCTTTATCGTAAATATGACCGTAATTAATTGTATTTCCTAATACTTTAGTTAAATCTTTACCTTTAAATATTTTATTTACTAATTCAATTGTATTAGCGCCACTACATCTAATTATAGATATGGCACTACTACCATATGGAGTACATATTGCGCATATAGGCTCAAACATATAATCACTCCTCAATTATTTTTTCATTTTCTTCATTTTCTTCTTTTTCCTTTTGTTCGTGCTTTTCTCTTATTTTTCCTGGAGTAAAGGGGTTTACTCCTCTTGCAAAATCTCTTATATAAACGAATAAAACGCCAAATGCAGCCATTATACCACCTAATAATAAGAAATTCATTCCTAGGATAATTGATGTAATAATACAGAACCAAATAGTAGAAGCTGTAGTTAAACCTCTAATCTTATCTCCTGTTTTAATAATTACACCAGCACCTAAGAATCCCATACCAGTAAGAATAGCTGCGATAATTCTTTGGCTATTTGTTGATGGATCAAATTGATAAATATATCTTTGTAATATAGCTACTGCACAAGCACTAACAGAAACTAGTACATGGCTTGATACACTACTTCTTGTTCTAACAGCTTGTCTTTCATAACCGATTAAGAATGAAAAGACTAATGCAATTATTAAAGCAATCATTCCACCAAAATCTAGGAAAGTAGGTGCATCTGTTGTTAATTTTTCAGCATTGTTAACAATAACTGGGGCATTTTCATAAAACATATTATTTTTCCTCCTTATTGTAATTAGTTATATATCTATCTGCATCTTTTGCAAATTTTTCTATTAATGCTATATTTTCTTCATAAGTTCCATTCTTTAAATGGCATCCACTTGCAAGAGGATGACCTCCTCCACCATATTCTTTAGCTAAAGTATTGATGATAGGACCATTAGATCTAAGTCTAATACGTAATTCCTCATTTACTTCTAGGAATAATGCCCATACAGGACATCCTTCTATGTTAGATAAAACATCTACTGCATTACTTGCTTCTTCATAACTAACGTTGTATTTGTCTCTAGTTGCTTTTGAAATATAGCAATAAACAAATCCTAAATCAGTTCTCTTCATATTATCAATAACATATCCTTTTACTTTAAGCTCATTAAATGTTCTCATAGCTATTTCTTTATTAAGCTTAATTGGATCTGCACCACATTCAAGTAATTTAGAAGTAATCGCAAATGTTTTTGATGTTACACCACTAAATCTAAAACCACCTGAATCAGTAATAATACCTGTAAGTAAACTATTAGCTGCATACTCATTTATAACTAAATT
>Ga0247611_10005553_pt1 | contig 16612 bp, 12 predicted proteins | sample 177DNAGHGhighgp2_FD_192422 | JGI IMG/M metagenome (GOLD analysis project Ga0247611, IMG submission 192422) | Sheep rumen microbial communities from Palmerston North, Manawatu-Wanganui, New Zealand - 1770 DNA GHGhigh gp2 | ecosystem: Host-associated > Mammals > Digestive system > Stomach > Rumen... | reverse complement strand
GACTCTTCTGAGCATCAATAAATGCTGCATCAAATTTCTGAGAAAAAAACTTTTCTAGCGAAATTTCATTAATATCAAAAGGATAGAGAACTACATTATTTATTTCAGCTTTTTCTATATTTTTCAAGGCCTCAAGATAAGCTGGATAGCTAATTTCAAATGATGCTAAAGTTCCTCACCGCTTGGAAATTGTCTGAGAAATAACAATACTACTATATCATACAGCAGATCAGATTTCTAAAACTCTTTTAGGTTGATTACGTTCAAGTCGATTAATAATAAAATCTTGAGTCTGAACTGAAATTAATGGTATATGTCTATCTTCACAAGACTTACGTAAATCTGATAAATCCAACATTGAGGAAATAATAATAGATAAAGTTCTCTTTCAAACAAAAATTTATATTATTTATGCTAAATTAACATTATGATTACAACACAAGGTGACAGAGAAATGCACTCAAACATTTCTATCAATTTAAGTAAAAAAAGCAATTCTAAAAGGTATCCGACAGAAACTAGGACTTACAATTCCTGAAACGCTTCTAGTCAAAGTCTTTATGCTCAAGCTGTAAATGGACAACTAAAAAATCCAGCTCCTACTAGAAGAATTACTCATTCAACTACTGAAACTTCTACAAACTGAATTACTCACACTAGAACTGTAAATTCAACAAGAGCAACAAGTTCAACAGCGAACACTACTAGAGCTACTAATTCAAGAACAAATTACGCACAATGAGCTGATAAAACTCTGTCTTCTGCAAATTTTTTAAAACATAGAAATCAAGCCCCTACTCAATCAATAGCTGATTTGAAAAAATTAGTTAAAAAGGATGAAATTCCAGTCAGAGTTTTTGGACTTTGAGGACTAGAAGAAATCTGAATTAATATGACTGTAATTGAATACAAAGATGACATTATTATCGTAGATGCTGGACTTGAATTTGCAAGTTTTGATATGCACGGAGTAGATTATATCATTCCTGATATTTCTTACTTAATTACAAAGAAAAAGAATATCAAATGAATCCTAATTACTCACGGACATCTTGACCATATCGGAGCAATTAAACATATAATTTCAGAATTGGATTATCCTATTGTTTACACCACTCCATTAGCATTAGGATTAATTAAAAGAAACCTGAATGACCAAGATCAGAAGAAGATGAAATATAAAATCATAGATCCAGATATCGATATAATCAAACTTTGAGAATTTTTGGTTGAGCCTTTCCGTGTCAATCACTCAATCCCTGAATCTATGTGATATGCAATTCATACTCCAAAAGGAAATATTGTGCATTCATGAGACTTTAAAATCGATTTCATTCCTGCAATTGACAAACCCGCTGATTTAGGGAAAATTTCAAGGATTGGGCAGGAATGAGTAAAGTTATATCTCTGAGAATCCACAAATGCTAGAGTTCCAGGTCATACTCCAAGTGAAAAATTGATTGGAGAAAATCTTGAACGTGTGATTAGGAGCCATCCAAATCAGAGAATTATCATTTCTACGTTCGCATCAAATATCTGAAGACTTATTCAGATTATTGAAAGTGCTGTAAAACACAACAGAGTAATTTTCCTAGCTGGAAGATCTATGGTATGAAATGTTCAACTCTGTCAGGAACTTGGATACATTAATGTACCAAAAGATATGATCAGGCTTGTTTCTGGAGAAATAGATCAAATGCCAGATGAAAGAGTAATGATTCTCTGTACATGATCTCAATGAGAAGAATTTAGTGCACTTGTAAGAATGTCTACAAATACTTTTAAAAATTTTACAATAAAACCCTGAGATTGTATATTGTTATCATCTCATACTATTCCATGAAATGAAAAAGCAGTATGATCATTGCTAAACAATTTAATCGATATGTGAATAGATTTAGTTGATGAGCCTACTCTTGCTCTTCATACTTCATGACACTCTTATCAAGAGGATATGAAAGAAATGATGGCTTTATTAAGACCTGAATATTTTTGTCCTATTCATTGAGAGGCTTTAATGAGACATGCTCATAAACAAACAGCGCTTGATATGAAAATTCCTGAAGAAAAAATTCTTCTACCAAAAAATGGTCAGATTGTTGAGCTTTATGATGAATGCGTATTATTATCAGACAAAAAAATAAAGATAGATACTGTTACAATAGACTGAAAATGACAATGACATTTAAGCTGAGAATACGTAACCAAGGCTCGCGGAATTATGTCACAAGATGGAGTAGTTGCTTTGATATTTAAAATTGATACAAAAACTAAGGAACTTGTTGGAAACTTACAGATAGAATCTAGAGGATTTGTTTATTCGAGTGAAGTTAAAACTGTTCATACTCAAATAGTTGAACTTGCTAGATCAGAATACAATAAAAATCTGAAAAAGAAAATGGAGATAAAAGACAATCTTAGAAATATTAAAGATTTACTTGAATGAGAGATTGAAAAAATCATCGGAAGAGTACCTATGATTATTCCAATGTATGTTTATATTAATAGAGAAGCTCTAACTACTACAGAGAAACCAAACGATGATGAAGAGATTATCGGAATGACTCTTGAAGAACAAGGAGGAATAGAAAATAAAAATTAAAAAAAATTTTTTGTAAAAATAAATTGTTATTTTAATAGATTTTTGAGAACTTAACATCTTAGAAGTTAATATTTTTTGTTAGTAAAATTTTGGTATTATTTTTTGCATATAAAAAATATCTCACCTCCATGGAGACAAGATATTTTTCCCTGTTTAGCCTTTTGTGAAAAAAGGGTAATTAATTTGTAGTAAAATTAATTAAAAATGCAAGAGATTTTTTCCATTTAAAAACACAGAAAACATCAGTTCAAAATAACATTTTCTTAAACAAACTATTAGTCAAATAAATCATCACTAAAGGTTTCATCATCTATATCTGTATTTTTATCAGAATTTAGCTTTTTATCTAACAAATCATGTACCTTTTGTAAATATTTATCATCTACATGTGTGTAAATTTGTGTGGTTTGTATCGATGAATGTCCAAGTAAAGCTTGAACCGAACGAATATCTGCTCATCTACGAAGTAATGATGTAGCAAAAGAATGGCGAAGCGTATGTGGGGTTACTTTTTCGGTTATTCAAACTAAGTTTGCATATTTTTTTACTAAACTTTCTACACTATTCCTAGATATAGGCTGTCAATAACTATTTGGTGAAAGAGAAATAAATAGATATTCCGAATCATCTGAGCGAGAGAGAATATATTTTTTTAGTTTTTCTTTGGCATCTTGTGTAAGAAATACTGAACGTAATTTTGAGCCTTTTCAGATAACAGAAAACTGGTTATCTTTGAGTTTTATATCTTTGGTTTTTAGTGTTATTAATTCTGTAACACGTAAACCTGTACCATATAACGTAGCTAAAATCGCTTTATCACGTAAAATTCTCAGTGGTTTTTTTTCAAAAAATCACGGTGCCTCTAAAATATCCTTAACTTGATCTTCTGAAAGATATGAGACTCTTCTTGGCGGGATTTTTGCCAAATCTATCTTTTCTGGAGATAAAGTTTCTACATCATTGCGAAGCATAAATTTAAAAAAAGATCTAAGTCAAACTGCATGATAATTTACTGTTTTTGGACTTAATCACTGTTTAATTAGAAATGTTCTAAAATCCTGAATATGAATCATCTTAATTTCACTAGCATCCATATCTCAAATATATTCTATGAAACGATTTATTCGGAGTGTATAATTTTCTATAGTTTTTGGTGATGCATTTTTGGTGTACTGAAGATAATTTATAAATCTATCTAAATGAGAGCTTAGTTTATTAGAAAAATAATGTCATTCTGATTTTTTAATTAATATATTATTTTTTTTCATTTCTTTCATTTTATTAGATTTATTTACTCTAAAAACGATCTTCTTCATTATATTTCATGTTAAATATGTGTGAAAACCATTTATTTTTTACAAAAACACTTAATCTATATATTATATAGTACTAAATTCATCAATTCTTACAATCTTATTTTTTATAGAAAATATTTTAAAACTTAATTCATTTCGTTCGCTCTAGCATTTATGTAGTTCTTAACTTCTTCATAGTCTGCTTTACTATCTCAATTTAAATTTCCTATATCATTTATGCTCCCAAAATATTTTATCATTTTATCTTTTAATGACGATACTTTTGACTCAAAATTTTCAAAACTTTCTTGGTTGTTTCACTCTCAATTTTCAAGCTGTTCTTGGTAATTATCACATAAATACATTATTTGTGCAGCATATCTAACTAGTTTCTTATCTTGTGTTTCATCTCATAGATTATAATACTCCTGTGCATAAGATTTAAAATCTGAAATTACTGATTTTTTTTCTTCAATAGTCATTGTATTCGATGTTATGTTTGATTCTTTTTCACAATCATTTCCTATACAAATATATGGTTCTATATCTGTTGGAGTATTTTCATCTAATATTTCATCTCACTCATCAATCTCTGCATCAGGAAAAACTTGTACAGAAGATCATGCTGTTTTATTTCCTTCTTCTAGTGTAGTATCTGTTGTTTCATCTAATTGCTTTTCAGACTCTGTATCCGAAACTTCGTATTCTTCTGTTAAATCTTGATTATTTAAATCATCTGATCATGAATTATGTATTTCTTCTATTTCATCTTGTGTATTTATTGCAACATCTCCAATTTTTCTATTAAAACTTTTGGATGGGAATGCCATGACAAAAACAAATCATGCTAATAAAAATATTAAAATTCATGATATAATTCATATCATTTTTTTATTAGCTAACAATCATGATGATTTTTGAACATTTTTTGCTACAGCCTGTGAATTATCTGTAAATTGCGGATTACTATTCAATTCTGAATCTAAAATCTGATCCAAAGACAAAGTTGATGTTATCTCTTGAGTCCCTTCGTTATTAACAGGTCTATTTGATAGCTCTCTTGTATTTTGTGGATAAATAACTTCGTTTATCTTATCCACATTTTCTTGCATTTGTGAGTTTTGATTATTATTCAACTGTCCACCTAATGAATTATTTTCTTCTGAAGGAAAAGTCACTCAATTATTTACTCTTGATATATTTTGATTCATATCTTCATTTTCTGATATCTGAAAATTCTGGCTATCACCTTGATTTTTTGAGGGATCCTCAATAGGAACACTTCCATTATTTTCAAATTCTGGAGATTGTACTTCTTGATTAGACTTTGAATAATCCATAGTAAAGTCTGGATTCTCTGCAATATTGCTCTGTAGGTTTTCAACTCATTGATTCAAATTTTCAAAATTTCATGTATCAGATTCTTGGTTTTTAACTATTGAACCATTATCATCTAAATTTATATTTTGATTATTTTCTATACCATCTGACAAAACCTTAGAAAAATCTACTGGAGATTTTCATAATAAATCTCAAATTTCAGGTTGTTTTATTGGCTGTTTTTCACTTAAAGAATAATCTACAACAGAATTTGTATTCTCAAGAGCATTTTCTTCATCTGTTGCATTTTCTGTTAAATTATCGTCTCTCAAAGTTGTATCTGAATTTTCTATAGATTCAGAATTATTAAAGTTTTGTTCTTTTGTTTGAATATCTTGTATTTTTGGTTCTTGTTGAGTATTATTTTCTAATAATGAATCTTTTGTTTCAGTATTATTATCATTTTCTGGCATATCATTTTGAAATAAGTCAGAAGCTGAAAAAATATCTTCTTGCTTATCTTCATTGTTTAAATTTTCTTCCAAAGTTAGATTATCTCCAACATTATTAATATTATTTACACTATCATTATTTGACAATTCTGTATCTGAATCATTTTCTATATATCCATTTGCATCACTTTCCAAATTATCAAACTTAATTATATCTTCGTTTTCATTATCTTCACTATTATCTTCAAAATTAATTTCTAAATTAGAATTTATATTATCTTTAACTTCTAGCTCTTCTTTATCTAAAATTTCATCTTGAACTTCTGGTTTCTCTTCTTTTTCTTCTTGAACTTCTGGTTTCTCTTCTAATGAGATACTAAAATCATCATTTTGTTCTTCTTGTCCTTCCCCTTCTTCAACTCAATCTACATCAATATTATCTGTATTATAATCCAGATTTTCTTCCATTTCTTTTTCTATTCTATTCTCCTCATTTTCTTTTCCCGTTTTTTCATCCCTCTTTTCTAGCAATATAGAATCATTTTTAATATTTTCATCCTTTGATTCTAGATCAATATTTAAATCATTTTTGGGATTATCGACTGTAGACTCATCATCCAAAGATATATCATATTCATTGTCCTTTGGCTCTTCTTGCTCTTCCTCTAAATTTTGAATATTTATTTCTTCTGTGTTCTGAGGAGTCTCTTCCTTTTCTTCAAAAATACCATTCTCATCAAAAATAACATCATTTTCATCCTGTTGATCTGAATTAATATCTGTTATATTGTTCTCTTCTATTTCTAAATCATTTATTCATTCATCTTTATTTTCTGACTCTTTTAGTTCACTATCTCAAAAATTTAACACAAAATCATCATTTCAAGTTTGATTTGTTGTAGTTTGATTATTCTGTGATGTTTGAGTAGTTCAAACTGGATTTGTACTTTCATCAGACATTTCTATCCAAGATTAGTTTATAAATCATTCACAATTATATTCAAAATGTCAAATAAAGCAAAAAATCGGGGACTTTTTTTAATTAAATTAAAAAAGTCTCTTATTAAATGAGAGACTTTAAAATATAATATCACAAAATTTTTAAATTATTTTAGAAGAATAATTTCCAATAATATATATAGAATAATCTACTGGGTTTATTTTTATGCTTGTTTTTTCTGGGCATATCTGACTTATATCTTTTCCATCAATTCATGCACTTATCAAGATATCAAGTAGCTCATGTTTAGGATAGTAATCTACTTCAAGAAATCCATTAATGTGGCTTTTATAATAACTTCTTATTCCTTCCCTTACTTTATCTTTCATCTCTTGTGTTATGTTTTTTAATGATCTTATTTTTTCTGAATTTTGCATAATTTCTAATAATCTTTCTTCTTCGCTAAGTTCACGTATACGTTTACTTTCTTCTTCATCTTTTGGAAGCAATATCGTATCTTCTAAAAAAATTTTTTCCATCCAAATTTTTGTGGCCTCATCTACTGCTTCTTCTCAGGTACGAATGGGATCTATACTTGATAAATTATAGAAAACTCTAAATACTTTGTCAGCCCAGTCTGCAAACTCTTCTCGCCATCTTAAATATTTATTTGATAATATTGCTTCAGTTTTTCTAAAATCTTTATTCTTTTTTTTAATCTCTATCCACTTTTTATTCCTTAATTTGAAATATTCATCATATGATGATGCTGACGGTTTTTCCAAAATATCAAACATTTCTTCCGCAAATTCTCTTCAATCGTAAGATTCTAATATTGGATCTTTCATACACTTCTCTTTAAACTTATTAATATCTATCATAGATCTAAATTTTTGTTGATACTTTTTCAAGGACTCTAATAGTTCAAGACTTATAACATAATCTTTAAATAAATTCTTATATAATACTTCTACTTTTTCATTAGTATTTCCTTCAATTGGTGTACCATCACGATCTTCAAACAATCCTCAATATAATCCTTTTATTTTTTCATTAGGATCTTCTTCACGTAATGCATCATATATTGATCTTGATATTTCTTCAGCTATTTCTAATTTTACAGATTTTTGAAAAACTTCCGAAACTCTTTCTGATACAGCATTCTCAGTTTGTACTCTCAATTTTATTGCTTGATGTTCTTTTGTATCATATGGAGTCACTGGTTCTCTCCATTGGTCTGGCCCGTGCACATCCCACAAACTCATATTTTTAATATAATTAAAATATAAATGTCATATCTATATATAAATATTTTTATAAAAAAGTCAAGTTTTTTTGTATTTTTTATGATTTTTTAATAAAAAATCAGACTTTTTTAGTCTGACATCACATTCAAGAAGGGAGGGAATTGAACCCACGTTTCCGGCTTCGGAGACCAGCGTGCTACCATTGCACCACCTTCTTCCTTCTTATTTTTTATTAGCTGAATAGAGTTATCACATATTTCTTGCAACTACAGCTCATCGAAAAGACAAGTCACTCCTCTCATTATGTATAGTTTTTGCGAGCTCTGACAAGGTTGAACCTGTCGTGGTTACATCATCAACTAGAAGAATCGTAGATTCATTCGGTATTCAAGACAAATCTTCAACGTAAAATACTCATTTCAAATTTTTCTTTCTCTCTTCACGATTTAGACGAAGTTGAGAAACTGTATAACTCTTTTTTGAAGCCAGCTTTAACATAGGAATTCAGAGTTCATTTGCAAGTCATTTTGCCAAAAGCTCTGATTGATTATATCATTTCTCATAATATTTTCTCTTCCAATGGGATGGAACATAAGAAACAAAAAGCTGACTTGTTTCAAGTTTTGACTTTAATTGTTGGTTTGTTTGAACCAATAAAGCTAGTCTTTTTGCTAAGAATGATATCACATCCTTTTTATGAGCAAATTTTGCTTTAAGAATCAGCTTTTTAGCTACTCATTTATATGCGAATCAAATGATAATTCATTTCAAAATCTGACTTTCTGCACAGGATTTACATGTTTGAAAATCTGAAAATTTTTGATGACAAAATGCACAAATCTCTGGATGAGAATAAAGCTGTTTTTTACATTCCTGACATAAATATTCTCACTTTTTTCAACATCATACGCATGTACGAGGAAATAGAAAGTCTAACAGCATAATTTATAATCAAGAATAAATAATAATTGAAAAAACGAATCTACAACAAGATTCGCCTTCTCTGAAAATTTATTTAACTGAAATAATTTTTACATCCTTTCTTTCATTGTTTAGTCTCATCTTTACAGTTTCTCCAGCTTTTTTACCTCTAATTGCTTGTCAAACTGGAGAATCGAATGAAATAAGAGTTTCTCCGTGCTGATACTTCACTTCTCACGTTCAAACAATTGTTACCTCATGTGGATCATCATCTTCAATCTGAACGATAACTTTTGATCAGAATCAAACTGTTTTTTCTCATGATTTTTTGTCCGAATCTACAATTTCAACCCCATCTATCAAATCTTCAATTTGTTTAATTCTAGAATTAATCAAATCTTTTTCTTCAAGAGCGTTTTTATAATCGAAGTTTTCCGAAAGGTCTCAAAGCTCTTTTGCTTCTGCAATTTGCTCTAACACAGCAGGTAATTTCTCCTGTTTTAGCTCCTGAAGTTCGGCTATAAGTTTTTCATATCATTCTCTACTGATTGTTTTAGTTGCTTCTGCCATATTTTTTTAAACAAGAATAAAATATTATTTTTTAATCTATTATTTGAAAAATCTTCCCCAGAATCCAAGAATATGTCTCTTCCATTTATCAAATGCATGTGAAATCAAATCTGTAGCTACTTTGAATCATTGATGGGAACTCACAACGAATTTATCTCCATCTGAAACGAACACAAAATCAGATTCATATTTCCCTTGTTTATTCTTTATAATCGTATATTCAATTGAAACCTTTGCTTCAGGATTCTTTGCATAAATTTTCTTTAGAATTGATTGTGATTTATTTGTAATTTGAAATTGTACCAATTTCTTGATATCTGCTTGCATAACTTCTGAAACATCAACGAATCTTTCCTTAAGTTCTGTTACATTTAGTGCATTTTCTGCCATCTTATTTAGGATAGTAAATAAAAGTCCTTAACCAATTTAGTAATAGATAAAAGCATTAAAAATTCAATGGAAAATCTTTATTTTTTATGCGTAAGTTTATATCATTCGCAAACACCATCAAACAGTCATTTTATAATTTTGAACCAATCCTTTCATCATCGAAGAATTGCTTTTGCACTAAGCCAAACTATGCATCATGGCAATCCACATATGTAAAATTGAAAAATCTGATTTTTATTTCAGTGTTTTTTGGTAAATAAAAATCGATTCCTTGCTTTTTGTTTTGCTTGTGAATAAGAGCCAATTCGAGCCTGTTCAAGTTTAGTTTTATCTCTTTCATGATGTTTTACTTTCAAATCATCGAACACTCGCAATTGAATTCACTGTTCATGCAAAGATAGGGTATAGTCCATATCCTCACTAATTCGTGCAATTTCTTCATCGTATTCTGCTTTTCTGAGTGTAGATGCTTTACTAAAAATTCAGTTTCCGCTAAACATCTGGATTTGAGCCTCTTTTTTTCAGTTGAGTAGATGAAGAACTGGACGAGATTCCCAGTAATTAAAACGAGAAAATCATTGATTTTGAATCTGATTTGTGTCTCTGTAATATAAACCGGGCAAGATTACGCATTCAGATTTTGTTTCCGAAGTTTTTTCTTCTCGTTTTTTTAAACATTTTTCCAAAAAATCTGACTCAACTTCATTATCATCATCAAAAAGTTGGATAAACTCCCCTTTCACGTTTTGTAATCCAAAATTACGTACATAACTAGCTCATCAATTGTGATTTGGATTAAAATCGCTATTATTATTTGTAAAAAAATTTGTGCGTTTTATAATTTCTAAGTCCTGAATTTCAAAAAAGGATAGAAAATCTGATTCTTCGCTCTTGGTAAAACTTCTATCACAAACTATATTCACATCAAAATCTGTAAATGTTTGTTTATCCAACATTTTGAGAAAGTTTAACAATAATGTTTTATCTCTAGCTCTAGAGCCACAAACTACAGATATTTTCATAGGAATATTAAAAGATTAAAGTTTATATACTTTGATTATATATATTTATAAATTTTTCAAGTAAAAAAGTCCCAATTGAGGGACTTTATACTATCTAAAGATATCTAGTTTAATTATTTACTACATAGATTTGCATCATTCATCATTCTTCGAACTTCGAATAATTTAATCATTTTGTCATAATTTGATATACTTCCGTATGAATTTCTAATATCTGTAAATAAACTTTGTAATTCTGCTAGTGAAGAGAAATTTGAATATTCTGTATTTCTTCATAATGAAAGTATACTTTCCTCTACACGAGATAATGCTAATTCTGGTGTGATTTTTTGTTCCGTACTCGATCAGAAACATAATTTTCATAGCAATGTTTCAGCTTCCTCTAATTCTGAATCTAATATATTTCTTCAATATGCATTAAAGGTAATTTTTCATTTATATTCTTCTTCTTTATTATTCAAGAAACTTGAATCTGAATATTTTTCAAAGCCAAAACTTGTAATAGCAATTGCTGGTGGCAAATCTTGTAAAAATTCTAACAATCCCGCTGTCCTATTATTCTGATTTTCTAATCAAATCTTGTATGCTAAATATGGTAAATTTCTATATTTTTCTCTAAAATTATAGAAACATTTTTGATCTGTATCATTATTTGCTATACATGATGCACTATCTTTTATTGTTTTTACAATAATTTCATCATCTATTAAATCCTTGTTATCTCCTGTCAAATCACCTTTTATTCGATGATATAAATTATATCAGATTACCCTATCTCTGTAAATAGCATCTTGTTCTTCTGTTAATTCTCAAATTGTTGGGGCAAGATCCCAACTAGAGCTAGATGCAAAATCTTCCCAATATTCTTGCTTTAGCTCCTGTATTATCTCTTCTTTGTCTTTTCTTATTGTATTCAAAAGATATGAGAAAAATTCATTTAATAATGCTATGTTATTTTGATTTGATGTCATAGAGAGTTTATTAACCAATAATAAGAATGAACGCTTATTTGGCGATGAAAAGGAAATAGTAATTGGTGTATAGAAATATCTAGGGTCATCTCACAGCACCACTTTTGATCATATAACAATATCATCTACAGTGTTGTAGTCTGCATCATTTCATACATATTTTGCAAAGTCACTCCAATATTGAATTAAATACAAATTCTGAAATTTATCACTTTCTAAATATTTTTGTCACAAGATTCACATATTAAAATTTTTGGTATATGGATCTTTCCATACATTTAATGATGGAAGATATATGTTTTGCAACAGTACTTCAAAATAATTCTTCTGTTCTTGCTTTATAATTTCAGTCTGTTTTATTTCCTTTTCGATATTATCTTGTGCAGAAAGCAGTAAATTTATAGTTAAATCACCATTTCATTCTACATATGGAGATAATTTATCGGAATTAGGTGTCACATTGTTATATGATTTTAGCATTTTCAATTCGTCTGCTCTACTATTGATATCAGCATAATCTTGGATAACTTTGCTACCATAATAAATAGCTCATCAAACTACAGCAAGAGCTACTATCACAGAAACAATAGAATCATTACGAGTAAGATGAAATGATTTTGTCAAACGTTTATTCTTTTGCTCTCAATTATTATTTTTTTGGAAAAATCACCTAATTTTTGATAGAATAGATGTATGAGTATTTGAATTATCTACTCATGATGTAATATTACTTTCATTTGCCATTTTATTAAAGATAAGAAATATAAAATTTTCATTTTTATTTTTTATTCATTAGTATCTCCAGTAAAATTCGTTTGATCCGAATCTAGGTTTAGTTCATCTGATTCTGTCTTAATTTCTTCTCAAGTATCACCCGTAAATTCTTCAGAATCTATATTTGTTTCTTCTGTGGTTAATAATTCTTCATTTATTATTTCTATATCATCTTTAAATCATCTATTCAATAGTAATTTTTTCATACTTTCTAAATCAATGTAATCGAATATTTCTCTTTCTGTTCATTTTTGTATTGGCACTGCAAAATCCATTGTCGAGTAATTAACTTTTCTAGATATTCCTCACTGATTAAGAGTTCTCTTATTTACTGTTACTTTATCTACATTTATATCTGCTCAAATAATAAAACTAGATTGTTTAAGTAAATTAATAATATTTGTCAGGATAAATATATTTGGATTTCTCTTTCACTGTTGCATTAAGGCTTTTTCATCTTCTTGATTTGTATAAACTTCTATATTAAACTGTATATTTTTATCTTTTGCATTAAATCCATTAAATGTAATTGAGAATAAAGATGTATCATTTCTTTCCAATAATTGACTAATTGCATTCATTGAATTTTTAAACAATCTGATATCTATGGAATTGTCTTTCGCTAAACTGTAATATAAATCTAAATCTCATACAGCATCACAATTTGCATTAATCTCGAAAGGATTTAGATAACACATATATACATATGAAGATATATCTTTTTCTCATCTTGAATTCAACTGAACAAATAGGTCGTGAAGATTTTCTATACTTGCTCATCAGATTCTCATCATTTCAGAAACAGTAGCTAATGCTGTATTCATGTAAGAAAAAACTTTTGTAGCTGTTGAGAATTTGATAACTTCCAAAGCATTCAATGATCTTTGGATTGTATCAATTGCCTGATCTTCCGAAAGTAGACCCTCTAATTCTTCTGGCAAAAATCACTGCTTGGCAACATCCTGTTTTAACTCCTCCGCATATGTTGCTCTATCCTCTGTATGACGAACTAAATCAGACGCATATTTTGAAAGCAAATCTTTTTTGTCTATATAATCTATGTCTGTTGCATTTATAATTTCATTTACCTTTTGTGCTTCATCTTCTTCTCATACATTTGGAGCTATGTGGTTATTTTCCATTCATACCATATCTCTAACTTTTCTATATCTACCTTTAAACTTTTCGACATAAGAAATACGTTTACTATCTGGAGTTGGAGTCGATGCCTCCTTTATATACAAATTAAAACAATAAAATAAAACTATTGCTATTATTCATAAGAGAATTAATGCTGAGGATGCAAAAAATCGTCTTATATAAACCGAAAAATTATCATCATCCTTCAATACATTTTTCCTTGGTGCTACGCTATCTCATGAATCTAAAAACACACTTTCATCGATTTGACTAGATGGTTGTACTTGAATATCAAGGTTTGAACTATCTATATTAAAATTTTCCGTTTCTAATGATTCTGTTGATGTTGTATTAAGAACTTCATCTATCTCATTTAAAGATTCATCATCCAAAGAAATAGCGGATAAGTCTGAAACATCAACATTTCATTCTAAATTTGGATTTTTTTCTGACATTTTGTTTTTGTATGAATAAAAGTTTTTCACAAACAAGTATATTCAGAAACATTAAAAAAGTCAAAAAAAATCAGACTTTTTTTATTTATTAAATTTGACTAATTATAATTTATATTAAAAAATAGCATACTATCTTGAATATCGTTATAAATTTTCTATAAAATAAATGAGAAATTATTTATTAAAAATCAAAAATGGAAGACAAAATTTATGATGTAATTGTCTTGTGAGCATGACCAGCATGACTTTTTTGTGCAAATAAAATAGATGAATGAAAATCTGTTTTGATTTTGGAAAAATCTGACTCTCCTGCTCAGAAATTACTTCTTTCTGCTAAATGAAGATGAAATATAACCAATTTAAATATAAATCCAAAAAAGGATTATTCAACAGATGATTCAAATTTCGTAAAATCTGCTTTTGATAAATATTGAGTAAAAGATTTTTTGGAATTTTTAAATAAAGAATGAATTGAAATCAAAGAAGAAAATAATGGAAGGATTTTATTAAAATCCAGTAAAGTAAAAGAGTTTCATGAAAAGTTATTACAACTTGTGGAAAATAAATTAATTGAAATAAAATATAATTCTGTGTTTTTGGATATTGATAAATTAGAAGATTGAGTTTTTAAAATAAAAACTTCAAATTGAGTTTATTATACAAAAAATTTTATAATTGCTACATGATGACCAAGTTTTCCTAAATTATGAGCAAGTGCAGTTGCTTCAGATATCGCGGATAAATTCGGACTAAAAATAACACCATTTTATCCTGCATTAGTATGATTTGAAACTAGCCAAGATTTTTCTTCTCTTTCTGGTTCTTCAGTAAATTGAAATATAAATTTGATGAAATGAGATAAAATAATTTATGAAGAATCATGACCAATTCTATTTACTCATCGATGAATTTCCGGTCCTGCAGTTTTTAATGCATCTGTATTTATGAGAGAAAATTTGAATGAAGGCATATCCAAATATAAAGTCAAAATCTTCGTTTCTGATAAAGAAATCACAAAAAGATTGCTAAGTTTTCTGTGATTTCGTATGAATAAATTGAAAGAATATATTATTTCATCCGATATTGTTAATGTTCGTTGATTGGATGAAGCAAAAGTTTGCTGATGATGAGTAAAAACTGAAAATATGAATGATAGCTTTGAATGTAAAAATATTCCATGACTTTATTTTATCGGAGAATGTGTGGATGTGACTGGGAAAACTTGATGATTTAATTTGCAGCGATGTCGAACAAGTGGTGCTGTTTGTGCAAATTGAATAAATAAAAAATAATCAGAATTTTATCTTGTTTTTTATATAGTAAATTAATATATTACATTCGCAGTGGTCCTGTAGTTCAATGGATAGAATAGGCCCGTCCTAAGGGTTAGATGCTGGTTCGATTCCGGCCAGGACTAAATCGATTAAATTGATAAAGTTTTACCTCTAGCGTAAAGCTTTTTTATTTTAATATGAAGTTCCCCTACTTTCTTCAATTATTGAATTTAATTTCTTTGCTAAACGCTTAGGATCAGGAATATAATGTAATTCTAAGACTTTTCATCATTTAGCATCTAAATCTCCATCAGTATGTATAAATATATTTCCATACTGTAATAATGCTCATGCTAATCATTCTTTTGAATCTTGAATCACTCTAATCGCAGGAGTAGAAATATTCATAGTTTTTGTATTAAAAAATCCCTTTTGACTGTATGCTGTAAAAGAATCTTTCGTACATATATCAAAATTCATTTCATATTCCATAATCCAGTACATAACCCTGTTAACAATCAGTATAAATATAAAATCTAATATCAAACCTCAAACTGTTACTGCAATACTTCACATTCATGTACTTTTAATTACAATAAAAGGGATTGTAGCGTTAAATAAAAATACTAAAACATGTGCTCAAAAAGTTAAAAGAGTACGTTTCAGAAATTTTTCAAATTTTACTTGCTTACGTTTAGCTATTCTAGTCGTATCTATGTATTTCTTTTTTGCTTTCATCTGTCATATTATATTTCTCATTATTCAATATATCGCAAAAATGCTCCATGAAAATGTCGTATATACATAGAATATTGCTAGAATTCGGAAAATTATTTTATGTTCTTCAAAAAGATGAGAATAAATTATGTATAAAAGGATGCCAAGCAAGATAATAGAAATAAATATCAATAATAGTGGCCAAACTAATTTAATTCGATGTCTTTTTATCAAAATTACGTTTCATTCTCCATACTTATCCACGGCTTCTAATAATTCTTCAGCATCCAATCTAGTATCCAATGATTTTAAGATTTTCATTTAACTACAAAAATTTGATAAATTCTGAATATAAATTACCGACAGGATAAAAAAATTACTTTAAATATCAATTCATTTATAATATTTTGCTATCTCGTAATTTTTTACACAATCGTATCTGCATCCCAATTAACCTTGAATCACTTTGCATTCAGATTTAGTTTTGTGTAGACTACATCCATAAAATTTCTGACTTCTTTT
>Ga0247611_10005552_pt1 | contig 16615 bp, 13 predicted proteins | sample 177DNAGHGhighgp2_FD_192422 | JGI IMG/M metagenome (GOLD analysis project Ga0247611, IMG submission 192422) | Sheep rumen microbial communities from Palmerston North, Manawatu-Wanganui, New Zealand - 1770 DNA GHGhigh gp2 | ecosystem: Host-associated > Mammals > Digestive system > Stomach > Rumen... | reverse complement strand
CGACGAACTTGCATACACCTCGCCTTCTACCGCCGAGAACCAGAAGGTGTCGGAGAAGGTGTACGCGAGTGCTCCTACGGCTCCTGCGCCGAGCAGAGCGATGCCTTTCCACATGGTGTCGGGTTGCACAAGTTTCTTCGCCAAGGCCGTGATCGTCCAGAAAAGGAAGAGGATGGTGAAAGCACTGGCGAGGGCTGACAAGGCGTTGACACACATGGCCACATGGGATGTATCCGACGCAAACAGACTAAAGAAATGCCCCATGAGCATAAAGAAAGGTGCTCCGGGCGGGTGTCCAACGTCCAGTTTCCAGGCGCTGGAGATGAACTCTCCGCAGTCCCAGAACGAAGCCGTGGGCTCCATCGTAAGGAGATACGTGGCTGCTGCGACTGCAAAAACAGCCCATCCGCACAGCGTATTCCATAATTTAAATTGTTTCATTTTATCATTGATTTTGTATTATTAGGCCACATTACGGCAAAATCGGGTGCAAAATTACTCAAAAAAAATGACATGCGCAAATAATTAAGGAAAAATTTATGAAAAACACACACGCACTTGCGTATATGAAAAAGTTTTTGTATCTTTGCAGGCTTTTTGTAGAAAACATATTAAAAACGACATATAAATCTATGATCAAAGTAGGAATTATCGGGTGCGGCTTCGTAGGGGGAGCCCTGAAAAATTGGTTGGAGAACAACAACCCTGAGTGTAAGTTATTCATCAGCGATCCGTACAAGGGATACAATGATGATTTGAGTGACATCGACATCGCGTTCTTGCAGATCCATGTGCCGACGGAAGAAGACGGTACGCAGGATCTGACGCTGATGAAAGAACTGATCAAGAACCTTCCGGACGTACCGGTATTCGTTCGTACGACCATCCTTCCGGGCACGAGTGCGATGCTTACAAAGGAGACCGGACACAACGTTTATTACATGCCGGAGTTCCTGACCGAGCGTACGTTCATCGAGGACTTCAATAAGCAGACGATGGTCTTCACGGGTGCACAGGACTTGCTGACGAAGATCTTCGTAGGTAAGAAATTTACCGTGATGTCGCCGTTAGAGGCCGAGTTAACCAAGTACATGCACAATGTGTTCGGTGCGTACAAGGTAACGTATTTCAATGCGTGCCGCGAATATTGCGAGAAGATGGGCGCAGACTGGCGCAAAGTCCACACAGGTGTCCTCCTCTCCGGTTACATCAACGACACCCACACCTACGTCCCGGGACCGGACGGCAAGTACGGTTACGGCGGTAAGTGTTTTCCGAAAGACGTAAATGCTTTTGCAGAGATGACCAAGGGCACATCGCTGGGTACGCTACTGGAGCATCTTCATGAACTGAACGTTCATTTCAGAGGTGTCGAGGAGCACATCTAATAGCCTCCAAAATCGGTCCAATCCCGACAGTCAACCGACGGTCAACCGACAGTCAAGGCTTAGATCGGTACAACATCAGTACACCATTGTTTAATTTATTTTAGACAGATTTATGAAAATTGCAGTAGCAGGAACAGGTTATGTAGGTCTCAGCATCGCTACCCTACTCGCTCAGCATAACGAAGTGATGGCGGTGGACATCATCCCCGAAAAAGTGGAGATGATCAATCGTCGCCAATCGCCTATTCAGGATGAGTATATCGAGAAGTATCTCGCCGAGAAAGATCTCCATTTGACGGCGACCTTGGATGCCGAGTCGGCATATAAGGACGCGGAGTATGTGGTGATTGCCGCACCGACGAACTATGACAGTCGGCTCAATTATTTCGACACCTCGGCGGTGGAGAACGTCATTGAGACCGTGCTACGCGTCAATCCGAACGCTATCATGGTCATCAAATCGACTATCCCGGTAGGCTATACTAAGTCGGTGCGCGAGAAGTATCATTGCGATAATATTCTCTTCTCGCCGGAGTTCCTGCGTGAAAGCAAAGCGCTCTATGACAACCTCTACCCGAGTCGTATCATCGTGGGTACGATATTAGAGGATGCACGGTTAGTGAAAGCGGCAGAGCGTTTTGCTAATCTGCTGAAGGAAGGTGCGCTGAAAGAGAATATCGAGACCCGCATTATGGGCTTGACGGAATCGGAAGCAGTCAAGTTGTTCGCCAATACGTATCTGGCGCTGCGCGTAAGCTATTTCAACGAGTTGGATACCTACGCGGAGATGAAAGGTCTGGATACGCAATCGATCATCGATGGTGTTTGTCTGGATCCGCGTATCGGCACGCACTATAACAACCCGTCCTTTGGTTACGGCGGCTATTGCTTGCCCAAGGACACAAAGCAGTTGCTGGCTAACTACGAGGATGTACCCGAAAACCTGATTGAGGCCATTGTAGAATCCAACCGCACGCGTAAGGATTTCATCGCCGACCGTGTGCTGGCTAAAGCCGGGTATTACGACTATTACCACAGAGGTGATTTCGATGCCAAACAGGAGAAGAGTTGTACCATCGGCGTCTATCGTCTGACGATGAAGTCGAACAGCGATAACTTCCGTCAGTCGAGTATCCAGGGCATCATGAAACGCGTAAAAGCCAAAGGTGCACAGGTGATCATCTACGAGCCGACTTTAGAGAATGGTAGCACGTTCTTTGGTAGCGAAGTCGTGAACGATTTGGCGCAATTCAAGCTTCGCAGTCAAGCCATCATTGCCAATCGTTATGATGCAGTGCTGGATGACGTGAAAGACAAAGTATATACACGCGACATTTTTAGACGGGATTGACGTCTAAAAATATTGGTCATTGGTTATTGGTCTTTTGGCAGAGAAAGTCGAACATATCGGGAAGCGCGAGATAGCATGGAGCTATGCGGGTACGGCGTTTATGATTGGCGCCGGTGTGATCCTGCTTCCATTTATCTTGCATAAGATGCCGCAAGAGACGGTAGGTATCTGGAACATTTTCCAGACGATCACGTTCCTTGTGATGCTACTCGACTTTGGTTTCCGGCCTTCGTTCGCACGAAATATCAGTTATATTTTCTCGGGCGTCAAGCAGTTGCAGAAAGACGGCGTTGCCCATGCCGATGCAGATGCAAAGGTGGATTACGGGCTGCTGAAAGGTACGCTGATTGCCATGCGGCGGTTCTACCGGTGGATGGCATTGGGCGTTTTTGCGCTTTTGGCTACAGCTGGCACCGCGTATTTCTACTATATACTGCAAAAATATTCCGGTGACCGTCAAGATGCGCTGATCGCATGGATCTTATTGATTGCCATCAACTGCTATAATCTCTACACCTTCTATTACGACGCGCTGCTGACCGGTAAAGGGTACGTCACCCGCACCCAGCAGATCAACATGTTAGGTCAGACGGTTTATATCGGTCTGGCGATCGGACTGATCTATGCCGGTTTCGGTTTGACGGCTATCGTCGCCTCTCAACTGATATCAACGATCATTCGTCGCGTATTGACCTATCGCGTCTTCTTTACGCCCGCATTGAAAAAGCATCTGCTCGCAGCTATACCGCAAGAACCGAAAGGTATACTGGCGGCCATCACGCCGAACGCCGTGAAGATCGGTCTGACGCAACTCGGCGGCTTCTGCGTGAACAAGAGTGCTATCCTGATCGGTTCGGCTTTTTTGAGTTTGGAGGAAGTAGCATGTTACGGTATCACGATGCAGGTGATGGATATCCTGGCACGCTGTGCGACGGTATTCTATCAGTCTTACCTGCCTAAGTTAGCGCAATGTCGGGCAGAGAACGATCTCACGACCTTGAAACGCTACTACATACTATGTACGGGTAGTCTGCTTATAGTGTATGTTCTTGGCGGTGTAGCATGGCTATTCCTTGGCAATTGGGCATTGGATATCATTCAGAGTCAAACCCATTTTGTGCCGGCAGCGATGCTGATGGTGATGTTGCTGATCAGTACGCTGGAGCATAATCATGCCGTTTCTGCAGGATTTATCATGGCGGATAACAAAATTCCGTTCTTTATTCCGTCTTTGGTGAGCGGTGCGGCAACCGTAGTACTGCTTTGGATTTTCCTTAGTCCGCTGCAGATGGGTATTTGGGGATTGATCCTCGCGCCGGGTATAGCCCAATTGGCATACCAGAACTGGAAATGGCCGAGTGTGGTAATTAAAGAATTATGGGGGAAATGAAAGAATGATGGTTTATGCTATATATATTGTCATGACGCTGGTATTATCGGCACTCTACGATAGATTAGATGATTCTTCGGGCAAATCAAAATGGTATGCCTTTACATGTCTTTTCCTTATTCTGATAGCCGGTTTTCGTAACGGCGTAGGAGGCGATACGCAGTTCTACATGCGCGATTTCGATGACGTTCCTACTTTAGCATCTGATTATCATGAGTACATTATAGGAAACATCTTTACACGAAGTTTTATGCCTGGCTGGTCTATTCTGAACATCATATGTAAAAAAGTTTTCAATTCATTTTACGCTGTTCAATTGTTCGAATCATTGATTGTCAATTGTTGCATTTTTTACTTGATAAAAAAATACACTCGGCATGTATTCTTGTGTGCACTACTATATGGTATAAGCGGTTATTTCTTTATCTTTAATACAGAAGTAATGCGTGAAGCGATTGCTATTGCGTGCATTGGAATAGGCATGTATCATTATATGAGGGGAAACAAGACTTATTTCTTCATTCTTGTCGGTATTGCTTTAATGTTCCATCTATCAGCGTTAGTCGCATTGCTATTCCCACTAACTGGTTTAATACCCAGGATCTCCTTAAAAATCATTATTTTGTCCTTCTGTATTTCTTTTGTCTTTTGGATTGTGAGCAACACGGTTATCTTGTTTCTTATTAATCATCTACCAGATAGTTTTCCAGGAGCAGAAAAAATCATTTCTTATGCCGACCAAGAAAACAACATTTTCGGTTTTTTTGAATTGGCACTTCGTTATCTTGTAGGCATGGCAGGAATAATCTATTTCGCACAATTCAGCTCGGGTCGCACTGAGAAAATGGTGAGTGATTATGTGCATTATAGTACATTTTTCTTGGGAATAGCCATTATCGTATGTGCCATTTCAGGGTTCTATAGATTTCTAAACTACACTGCTGTTTTTATGCTGATTATAACGTCTGAGTTTATAGGGAATTGGAAAAATCAATTGACTCAATTTGCATTTACTAAGGTTGTTTTAGTATGTATATTCTTTTTCTATTCGGGCAAATATTTTTACCGTGTATGGCCAAATGTGCAGCGGCATAATTATGAACTATTTGTTCCTTATACTTCCATTTTGGACGATCACATAGATACGGAATACCGCTATGAAATATGGCAGGATGCTGTGACTAAAGATAGGAAAGTAAATAACTCAAGAGGATTGAAATGAAGAATATTTATTGTGTAATAGTAACGTATAATGGAATGCAATGGATGGAACGATGCCTTTCCAGCCTTGTTCAATCTACCCACCCGATTATCCCCGTTATCATAGATAATGGTTCGACTGACGGAACTAAAGAATATATAGAAACGCATTATCCGCAAATACCTCTCATGGCTCAAAAAACGAATCTTGGTTTTGGGCAAGCAAACAATGTTGGTATCCGGTATTCATTATCTAATGGAGCTGATTACGTTTTATTACTTAATCAGGATGCGTGGATAGAAAAGGACATGATAGACTGTCTCTTATCTTTTGCAGATGATAATAGTCTCATCAGTCCGTTGCACATGAACGGTAACGGAGATAAGATAGACCGCAATTTCTGCCATAACGCGCTTATGCGCTCTCCGGAAATGGAGCAATTCTTACATGATACTGCAAAAGGAAAAACCGGAAGGTATTATACCGATGAGATCAATGCGGCATGCTGGCTTTTACCTCGGGCTGTATTAGAGAGTGTCGGAGGTTTTAATCCGTTGTTCTTTCATTATTCAGAGGATAGTGATTACTTGCAACGTCTGCATTATCATCAAAAAGGCATATTTTTTGTGCCTTCAGCCCGCGTTTACCATGACCGAGAAGGTGTTCCTACAAAAAAACCGAGCAAGCAATCAATATATCAAAACCTGATTTTGCGGGCTATAGATATACGATATAGTCGCTTGAGTTGCTTGCTACATAGATGGAGGTATGCATTGGGAGTTATACATACAGCATGTGCGGATCATCGACCGGCAGATATGCTCTATTATTTCCAAGCACTGTGCCGATACCATACAATGCATTGGGATATTATAGCCAACAGAAAGATAATCAAAGAAAAAGGAGCACACTGGATAGATTGATTTATGAAACCTACTGTTACCATTATCATACCATGCTATAATCAGGCTCCGTTCCTACCTAAAGCTATAGCTTCCCTTCAAGCGCAAACACTTGATAGTTGGGAGTGTATCATCGTGGACGATGGGTCAACAGACAACACGGCTGAAGTGGTAGCCAACATCGCGCTAAGTGAACCACGTGTACGTTTGTTGCAGAAACTGAATGGTGGAAGTGCCAGTGCACGGGATATGGGATTGAAGTATGCACAAGGAGAATATATCCAATTCCTTGATGCCGACGATACGATCACTCCGGATAAACTGGAGTGGCAAGTGCAACGTATGGACAACGAAGGGTTGGATATCTCATATACAGCATTCTGTACAGAAAACAGTCATGGTCAACAGACATCGTCTCGTGCCATACGACTCAACTCCTATAAGATCTTGGTTCGTTGGGGATTGGGTGCTTCCACACCTATTCATAGTTTCTTGTACCGCACGGAATTTATTCGCCGCAATGCATTAACATTCCAAAATGCATGTCGTTTTCGAGAGGATTGGAGATGGCATATTATGAGCTTTGCTACTCATCCGAAACAAGCGCTCCTACCCGATTTGTGCGGAGCTATCTATTATCAGAACGAGCAAGGAAAGACCGGGTCATATATAAAGATGCAAGCGGGGAATTTCGAGTTTATGGCATATATGACGCAACAGTTACGGGGCACGGCGAAAATGCTGTGGGCATTACGCATATCTGAAGAACTATGGATCTGGTTCTTGCGCATGGTGAAATACCGCAGTACAGAAATTGCCAAGACGGTAATGCTACTACCTTTGGTATGGACGGTAATTGCTATCCTCATGATGCCGTTATCCATCTGGTGGATACTCGTTTATTTTATTAAAACTTACATAGACAAATGAAAAAATATCTGCTCATATGCGTCACTTATCATTCCGATGAAGAACTCCACCATTTTGTAGAGTCCGTTCATCGTGCGGCAGAGCAAGTGAAAGAAGCCATGCAAGTGGATATCGAGATCGTCGATAACGGCAAGGATAATAGAGGTTATTTAGGCGGCGCACTACCTATATTTAATGCCAAAGCAAAAGAGTATGACTTTGTGTCTATCTCGAATGTGGATCTCGAACTCGTACCCGATTTCTTTGAGCAGTTAGTACAAATCGATACAGCACAGATAGGCTGGATCGCTCCGGATATCTACACCGATAAGATCAATCGGCATGAAAACCCCTATATGATAACTCGACCGACCAAACGGAACTTCTTCATATGGAATACGATTTATAGTTGCACATGGTTGTATCGTTTGTATCATCGCTTATACCTTATCAAAAATAAGCAGCAAAAAGTTTACACGGCGTGTACGATTTATGCAGGGCACGGATCGTTTATGCTGTTTACTCATAACTTTATTGCGAAAAATCCCGAACTGTCTTTCCCTGGCTTTATGTACGGGGAAGAGATATTCATGGCAGAACGGGTTCGTGCCGCGCAACTGACTGTGCAGTACCAACCTACCCTGCGTATCGCTAATGTCGGAAATATCAGTACGGGTTTGGTAAACCAGGCACAGAAATCCGCTTGGAGTAAAGAGAGCTTGAATGCCATTAAAAAGATTTTCTTTTAGATGAGGAATAGCACAATTGACATAGCGAAAGGTATTGCCATCATTCTCATGGTGGTCGGACATTCATGCTGCCCCGAAGGACTATATAAACTCATATATAGTTTTCACATGCCTCTATTCTATATCCTTAGCGGGTATTTTTTGAAGGAGGACTCCCTTGCTAATACACGTTCTTTTGTGCTGAAGAGGTGGAAGAAGCAGGCAATGCCTCTTCTTATATGCGGCATTATATCGCTACTCTTGCATAATGTCTTTTTTCATTGTGGTATAATTAATGAGTTTTTTGGTACGCGCACAGGTGATGTGTCGCACTTATTTGGTTGGAAGGATTATTTATTACGTTTAGGTTTGCTCATTGGATTTTTAGAAGTATATGATGATCCGTTTTTAGGTGCTTGTTGGTTTATACAATGTATGTTTTTTGCATATGTAGGGATAGCACTAATTCATAAACTGTTAAGTCATTTCTCCTGGCAAAAGCAATGCGTTACGGGTATGGGTGTATTTATCGGGGTAAGTCTCACATTAACAACAATACATTGGATCATACCGTCCTTGAATACCGTTTTTGTTACTCGCGTATTTATGGCCGGAGTCTTTATATATCTTGGTTTATTCTTACGCAATTTCATAGACAAATGGAACGTTCGCTGGTGGCATATATGTTTATTGGCATTACCCGCTTGTTTCGCGATATATTCTCCATTTTCAATTGATATGTCCGAACAAATCAATCCGATTCAATATGTATTGCTACTGATTACCGGCTCTACCGGAACTTTGTGGATATACGGAATAAGCAAATATATCAGTCAATTAAAAATCTCGTCTGTCACTTTGCAAGCGTTAGGTATATATTCTATTTACATTCTTTTCCTACACATGTTCATGTTTAAGCCGATTTCATATTTGTTCATCAAAATATACGGTTTAAATCCTCTTTGGTTAGGATGCAGACCTACAATATATCAGATTGCAAACTCGTGGCATTGGATTGTATATACTATAGGAAGCATTTCATTGTGTCTAATCATTGCGTTTATCAACCGAAAAATCAAATTAAATGGAACTCGTTAGTATCATAATGCCCACGTATAACTGCGGACGATTCATCGCTGAATCGATTCGTAGCGTACTTGCCCAGACATATACCAACTGGGAGTTGCTCATCGTGGATGACTGCTCAACCGATAACACGGCGCAAGTAGTGGGTTCTTTTAATGATCCACGTATCCATTATCTACGAAACGAGCAGAACAAAGGAGCCGCTTTGACACGCAATAAAGCTTTGCGCGAAGCCAAAGGACGCTATATTGCTTTCTTGGATTCAGATGACTTGTGGCTTCCTGCCAAGTTGGAGCACCAGATCGCCTTTATGCAGCAGAACGGCTATGCGTTCTCCTATCATGAGTACACGGAAATAGATGAAGATGATAAGCCAACAGGCATTATTGTAACCGGTCCGAGACTTGTAACAAAAATAGGAATGTATGCTTTCTGTTGGCCTGGGTGTCTGACAGTTATGTATGATGCAACAAAGGTAGGGCTCATACAGATTGAAGATATAAAGAAGAATAATGACTACGACATGTGGCTAAAAGTTTGCAAAAAGACTGATTGTTACTTGTTAGAGGAGAACTTAGCCAAATATCGGCGTGGTAGGAATGGATCAATAAGTAGTCATAGCATATTAACTATGATACAATGGCACTACAAACTATGGCATGAAGCAGAGAAAAAAAATGCGGTAGTCTCAATATGGTATACCGGCCTCAACCTTGTGTGTGGATTGTACAAAAAACTAAAATTTGTAAAACGAAACAAGATATGATACTCAAATGGCTTTTTGATAGAACAATGGCGCTGATCGGCCTACTTTTCCTCTGGCCGGTGTTGCTCGTCGTAGCTATCCTGATTAAGTGCCAAATGCCGGGCCCTGTACTTTTTGTACAACCACGTGTAGGCAAGGATGGCAAACTGTTTAACTGCCATAAGTTCCGCTCGATGACTGTCGGACATGGTGGTAGCAGCGTGAGTGTAGCCGGAGAAGCACGTATCACCCCGCTTGGTGCCAAACTGCGCAAATACAAACTCGACGAACTACCCGAACTATGGGATGTGTTCATCGGAGCGATGTCTTTTGTGGGGCCACGCCCTGATGTACCGGGTTATGCTGACAAACTACAAGGAGAAGACCGCATCGTCTTAACGCTTCGTCCGGGTATTACAGGGCCTGCTACCCTCAAATATCGCAACGAGGAGGAACTATTAGCCACCGTCAAAGATCCTATCCGATACAACGATAAAGTCATTTATCCTGATAAAGTGCGAATCAACCGTTACTACGCGGAAAATTATTCCTTCCTCAAAGATATACAAATGATTTTTTGTACCGTATTGGGCAAACACATGACTTACAACAACGAAATAATATAACCCTTATTATGGAACGGAAAACAATATACTTATGTCTCGCTCATATGTCCGAAGAAGGACTGGAGCAGAAGTACATCAAAGAGGCGTTTGATACCAATTGGGTAGTACCCCTTGGACCGAACGTCAATGCGTTTGAGAAAGACCTGGAAGCATTCGTGGGGCAAGACAAGAAAGTCGTTGCGCTGTCGGCAGGTACAGCAGCGGTGCATCTGGCGCTTATCGGTTGTGGTGTAGGTCCCGGCGATGAGGTGTGTGTGCAGAGTTTCACTTTCTGCGCCAGTTCCCACCCCATCAAGTACCTCGGTGCCACACCCGTGTTCATTGACTCGGAGAAAGACTCATGGAATATGGATCCGGAACTACTCGAGCAAGCCATCTTAGACCGTAAAGCCAAAACCGGCAAATATCCGAAAGCTATCGTTCCGGTAGCCCTCTACGGCATGCCGTACGACAGCACCCGAATCATGGAGATCGGTAATAAGTATGGAATTCCTGTTATCGAAGATGCGGCAGAAGGGTTCGGTAGTCGTTTCAAAGGACAAGTACTCGGTACGTTCGGTAAGTATGGTGTACTGAGTTTCAACGGCAATAAGATGATCACCACCTCTGGTGGTGGTGCGCTCATCTGTCAGGACGAGGAGCAGAAGAACAAGATCATGTGGTATGCCACACAAGCTCGTGAAGCCTACCCGTATTACCAGCACGAAGAGATCGGATATAACTACCGTATGTCCAATATATGTGCCGGTATCGGTCGCGGTCAGATGTCCATCGTCAATGACCACATCGCACACCACAAGCATGTACAGGCACGCTATGCAGAGTTGTTGAAAGGTATTCCGGGTATTCATCTGCACGAAGCCCCCAACGCGGACTACGATGCTAACTACTGGCTATGCACCATCACTATCGATCCCGAGGTACGTATTAAAGGACAGGAGAACGCTTACAAAGAGACCGTTAAGTCGGCCGTAGGCGGTGCTGCCGGTGTGATTCATCAAGTGGACAGCCCAACTACCGACTGCCAACCGAACGACAATGTGGAAGCACTGCGTGTGTTTATGCTCGAGCGTAAGATTGAAGCGCGTCCGGTATGGAAACCCATGCATAAACAACCCGTCTATGCCGATTGTCCGGCGTACGTCAACGGCGTCAGCGAAGCCATCTTCAAGATCGGTATGTGTCTGCCGGCAGGTCCGATGGTCACCGATGAGGACATTGACTATATTGTGGAATCCATTAAAAGTGCAATAGAGAAATAAATACATATATGGAAAGAAGAGTAAGAGTTCGTTTTGCGCCAAGTCCAACCGGCGCACTGCACATCGGCGGTGTTCGTACCGCTTTGTACAACTACCTTTTTGCCCGTCAGCACGGCGGTGACATGCTGCTTCGTATCGAAGATACAGATAGTACACGCTTCGTGCCCGGTGCAGAAGAGTATATCCTTGAGGCTTTTGAATGGTTGGGGATCGGCATTGACGAAGGTCTTCGCATGCGCAACGGCAAGATTGAAGCCATTGGTGAACATGGCCCTTATCGCCAGAGTGAGCGCCGAGAGATATATCATCAGTATGTAAAGCAACTGCTCGATTCGGACCATGCGTATATCGCTTTTGACACGCCGGAAGAGTTAGAGGCTAAGCGTGCAGAGATACCGAATTTCCAGTACGATGCCCGCACGCGTATGCAGATGCGCAACTCGCTGACGATGAGTGCAGAGGAAGTAAAAGCCCTGCTGGAAAAAGGAGAGAAATACGTCGTGCGATTCAAAGTAGAGCCTGATGAGGACGTGCATGTACATGACCTCATCCGCGGCGAGGTAGTCATTAATAGCAACATCCTCGATGATAAAGTGTTGTACAAATCCGCAGATGATCTGCCGACGTACCATTTGGCCAATATCGTGGATGACCATCTGATGGAAATTTCCCACGTCATCCGCGGTGAGGAGTGGTTGCCTTCTGCCCCACTCCATGTGCTACTGTACCGTGCGTTCGGTTGGTCGGACACCATGCCGCAGTTTGCGCACCTGCCGCTATTGCTTAAACCCGACGGAAACGGTAAACTCAGCAAGCGTGACGGCGACCGTCTTGGTTTCCCCGTCTTCCCGCTCGAGTTCCACAACCAGAAAGATGGTACCGTGTCCAGCGGTTACCGCGAGAGCGGTTATCTGCCTGAAGCGGTGATTAATTTCCTCGCCCTGCTAGGCTGGCACGGAACAGGTGATCAGGAGATGTACACCATGGACGAACTCATCAAAGAGTTCTCGCTGGATCGCGTATCTAAATCGGGTGCTAAGTTTGACTATGAAAAGGGCAAATGGTTCAACCACCAATATCTGCAGTTACGCAGTAATGAAGAACTCGCTCAGATGTTCTTGCCTACCCTTGCGGCTAACGGCATTGAGAATCCCGACATGCAGATGGTAGCAACAGTGGTGGGGTTGACGAAGGACCGCGTCAACTTCGTTCCGGAACTATGGGAGCAAACGAATTTCTTCTTTGTAGCACCCACCGAGTACGACGAGAAATCGCTTAAGAAGCGTTGGAAAGAGGATTCGCCCAAACACATGAACGAGTTGCTGGAGGTGCTCGAGAATGCGCCGGCATGGGATGCCGAGACCTTGGATGGCATCGTGATGCCGTGGATTGAGAAGAGGGAATACGGCGTCGGCATCGTAATGAACGCCTTCCGCATCTGTCTGGTTGGTGCGGCACGTGGTCCGCATATTTGGGCGATTACCGATGTACTCGGAAAAGCCGAGACCATCAAACGCGTAAAAGACGCTTTGGTTAGATTAGGATGACTCCTAAAGAGGCGCTACATATGTATTTCGGATACGATGATTTCCGGCCCTTGCAGTCGGAGATCATCGAGTCCGTCTTAGCAGGGCGTGATACGCTCGCGCTGATGCCTACCGGCGGAGGGAAAAGTGTCTGTTTCCAGATACCTACTCTCGTCATGGCGCAGAACGATCCGAATAAGCGCTTATGCCTCGTCATCACGCCGCTCATCGCTTTGATGCGAGATCAGGTGGAGAACCTTAAGGCACGGGGTATCCATGCCGCGGCTATCTATACCGGCATGACGTATGACAAACAACGTGTAGCCTTGGATAATTGCCTCTATGGTCCTTATCACTTCCTCTATTGTTCTCCAGAACGCCTGGAGTCCGAAGAGTTCCGCAAACGTCTGGCAGACCTGCCTATCGGTATGATCGCGGTCGATGAAGCGCATTGTATCTCGGAATGGGGCTATGATTTCCGGCCTTCGTATCTGAAGATAGCCGAGGTTCGCGCCTTACTACCCGACGTGCCGGTGCTGGCGCTTACGGCAACTGCCACGCCAGAGACCATCGAGGATATACAGGATAAGTTGGGTTTTCACGAGCACAATGTCTTAAGGAAATCTTTCCATCGGGAAAACCTGCATTATATCGTGCGTCGCACGGACAACAAACCCGAACAACTTGCGCATATCCTCTCCCGCGTACCCGGCTCTGCGATCGTCTATGTGCGCAACCGCAAGCGAGCCCAAGAATTAGCCGAATGGCTCAATCACCAATCACCAACCACCAATCACCAATCAGTTTGTGACTACTATCACGCCGGCCTAACCACTAAAGAGCGTAACGAACGTCAGGAAGCCTGGACACGGGGAGACACACGCGTCATCGTAGCGACGAACGCTTTCGGTATGGGCATCGACAAACCCGACGTGCGGCTCGTCATTCATTATGACCTGCCTTCTCACCTGGAGTCGTATTATCAGGAAGCCGGTCGAGCCGGTCGTGACGGAGAAACGGCTTATGCGGTGCTGCTCTTTGATCCACAACAAGACCCGGCAAAGATACGCAAACGTATCATAGATACGTATCCGCCGAAGGAGTTTGTGGAGAGTGTGTATCATAAGACGATGGATTTTCTGCAGATAGGTGCAGGAAGCGGACTCGGACATCGTTTTGCGTTGCATATCGATCAGTTATGCCACGTCATGAAACTGCCCGTGCTGCAGACCTACTCCGCCCTGCATATTCTTACCCAAGCGGGTTATATAGACTTCGAAGAGGAACATGAGACCCAACCGCGTGTGCAGATTCTTGTGCCGCGTCATCAGTTGGGTGACTATAATCTCTCCCGCGAACAAGCGGAGTTACTCGATGTCCTCATGCGTTCATACTCGGGCATTCATACTGACCTGCAATACGTCCGCGAGGCTGATGAAATAGGTAATCACCAATCACCTATCACCAATCACCAATTATTAGTCTCTTTAGCGCAACGCGGCATCATCACGTATATTCCGCGCAGCATAGGTTGCTCCCTAACAATGACAAACGAGCGACAGACAGAGATCTATCTATCGCCCGCTATCTTCGAGCAGCGCCAAGCGCGGTTTATCAGTAAGATTCAATCGATGTTGGAGTACGCCGAGCAGAATCAGTTCTGCCGTGAGCAGTTACTGCTCGCTTATTTCGGTGAGACCGACGCTGTCGCTTGCGGTCACTGCGACGTCTGCCTCAGTCTGAGTGCTGTCAACAGCTGACCCTGCATCTTCTCCCAACAACTCTTGTAATTGTTTCTGTTCCGCCTCGTTAATCGACTTGTCGCGGTCGTTCAGTCCCATCAACGGGCCAAAGAATACCTTGAGCAACGCACGGCTGATGACCTTACGCAGACTGAACTTAGGATTGTTCACGTTGCCGCTTACCGGCACGTCCAGCAGAATCATGTCCTGCGATGAAGTCAACATCTTAAAGCCTGTACGAACAGGGATATTCTTATAAGGTGCCTTGGTGAAACGCTCTTTCTTACCTACCCGCGGATGATCTATCTCAATACGGTTGGTTCCTTTGAGGTTCGCAGAGACCACATCCAGATGACTATCAATCGTCAAATCACCTCCTTCGAGCGGGTAGCCCGTGTAATTGCGGCATAGTGCATCGAAATCGCTCAATTGCACGCCACGTACCTTGATATCCATGCGGGTGTCATACTTGGCTAAATCGAGCGCTCCCGTGAAATCCGCTTGCATAGTGGCGTCGCCTGGCAACGTTGCCTTCATCGACACCGTGTTACGACCGTTGGTCGCGATATTCGAACCGGTTACCTCCAGTGTCTTGATGGCGTACTCCCAATCGTGCTTCATCGAGTAGTCGTGATAGGTCAAGTCATGACCGGTCACACGAGCTTTCTTCGCCATCCAAACAATAGGTTTGGTGGTTGTTTGAGGCACAGTATCATGAGATTCTGCCGTTACAGAATCTTGAGCGACCTCTTCCGGCTGTTTCATGAGTCGTGAAAGCGTGTTCCACCCCTCGTGTACCTCGTAGTTGCCGGTGACACCGGTGATGATGAGGCTATCAAGGATGAAAGTGTTCGTGCTCAAGTCGCCTTTATTCAACACAAGACGTAACTCATCGAGCGCAGCCACCTCGTCGTCGTGCGTGTCTCGGATACTCAGACCGGCCATCGAGAGATTGCCTTTGAGTTGGATATTGGTGATGTTGTCCAGCGAACCCTCCACATGGATAGCGCCATTCAACTTAGCACCCAGACCGCTCACATTGAGGTAATCCTGCACCAGCGGCAGTACCACATCCGTATGCACGTCATAGAGTTTCAGATTGACCGCGTAGTTATTCGACTGCATACGGTATCCGGCTACTATTCCCACTCTACCACCGGTCGGCAACGCGAACTCAAGACCGGCATTGGTCTGTTTGTTATCGAAATACAGACCTGGTATAGACAGCGAGATATCTTCCAGTTTCCACTGCTTGTGCGTCACCACGTCGCGATAACGAATCGAACTATTATTGATACGTATATCGTCCAAGAAAACCTTCCACTCGCTTGGAGTCGTGTCTGCCGGCACAGAATCCGGACGACTATACCGCTCGATGATATCCGTAAAGTTCAGTCGGTCGTTGCTCTTGAGCACCTGTCCGTTGAAGCCGTCCAGATGGATCGCACGGATCTTCACGCGTTTGGCCATCAGTTGTGGATAAGCGATTTGTACGTACAGACGTTCAAAAGAGACGAAGTCCGTCTCGCCGTTCTGTTCCTTGCATTGGAAGCCTTCGATCGTCACACCTCCCCAGTACGGATTGATGATTACTTGGTCCGCATGGAGCTCGCGTCCGACGATATCCATGCCGTAGTTATTCACCACGTACTTCGCCACCGGCGAGGCGATCGCCAGTATCAATGCAAAGAGGAGCACTATTGCTAGCGCTCCCCATCCACATATCTTCCAGAATGTTTTCATTATTCTGCAGCTAATG
>Ga0247611_10005551_pt1 | contig 16616 bp, 15 predicted proteins | sample 177DNAGHGhighgp2_FD_192422 | JGI IMG/M metagenome (GOLD analysis project Ga0247611, IMG submission 192422) | Sheep rumen microbial communities from Palmerston North, Manawatu-Wanganui, New Zealand - 1770 DNA GHGhigh gp2 | ecosystem: Host-associated > Mammals > Digestive system > Stomach > Rumen... | reverse complement strand
AAGAGCGGTATCAAGTACATCGATTACAAAGATCCCGAGTTCCTGAAGAAGTTCCTGAACGAGCAGGGTAAGATCCTTCCCCGTCGTATCACCGGTACATCTTTGAAGTATCAGCGCCGTGTGGCTCAGGCCGTTAAGCGTGCCCGCCAGATTGCTCTGCTGCCCTACGTAACTGACATGATGAAGTAAAATAAGGAGGACAGAAGATTATGGAAATTATACTGAAAGAAGATATTATCGGTCTGGGATACAAGAACGATATCGTAAACGTTAAGTCTGGTTACGGTCGTAACTACCTGATTCCTCAGGGTAAGGGTGTTATCGCCAGTCCTATGGCTAAGAAGATTCTCGCTGAGAACCTGAAGCAGCAGGCTCACAAGCTGGCTGCTATCAAGGCTGAGGCTGAGAAGAAGGCTGAGGCTCTGAATGGTGTAGCTCTGGAGATTGCCGCTAAGGTAAGCGCTACTGGTCAGCTCTACGGTTCTGTAGGTGCCAACCAGGTTGCTGAGGAGCTGAAGAAGCTGGGTAAGGAGGTTGATCGTAAGATCATCACCATGAAGGATGCTAAGCAGATTGGTGACTATGTGGCTCTCGTTCACTTCCACAAGGAGGTTACCGTTGAGGTTCCTGTGAAGGTCGTTGCCGAGAACGCTGCTGAGCTGAAGGCTGCTGCTGAGGAAGAGGCTGCCATCAAGGCTGCCGCTGAGGCCAAGAAGGCTGCTGCAGAAGCTGCTGCTGCCGCTGAGGAGGATGCTCCTGAGGCAGAGGTAGAGGAGGCTGAGGCTCCAGTAGAAGAGTAACAATCGCTGTAAAGCAAATCATAGTATTATACACTGTTGAATCCCAGGTACGCAAGTGCTTGGGATTTTTCTTTTTTTCAAGAGAATTTAGATGATCTAGATAATCTAGAAATTCTAGATATACTAGAGGTTCTAGAGAACAAAAAAACCGTCAGATTCACATCTGACGGTCGATTCTCTCAATTAGAGTTCGTTAATTACTTAACGCTGTCAGTAGCAGCTGAATCAACAGCAGCGCTATCAGCAACAACAGAATCTGCGCTATCAACAACTGCGATAGAATCAGAATCAACGGCCTCAGCCTGCTGAGTCTTGTTACCACATGAAGCGAAAGAAATAGCTGCAACAGCTACGAACATCAAAACTAACTTTTTCATTTTTTCTAAGCTTTTAAATCTGTAAAACAATCATTTGTTTATTAAAACGCTGCAAAGTTACGACTTTTTTTAATACGACGTATCATTTTTTTTGTTTTTTTTTAGGGTGTTTTTGTAACTTTTTCGCAAAGCACTGTAAATCAACGATTTACGAAATGTTAAATTTCGTGTATATTTTACCCCATTACGGAAAAATGCTAAAAAATGATGAAAAGTGCATTTTTTTGTGTACCTTTGCACATTGATAGAACGACACCTTATTATATATATAGGATACGGATGATAGATACAGCAGCCTTTCAGGGCAAGAAAGCGAAATATTTCACGCTGGGATGTAAGTTGAACTTCTCTGAGACGTCGACATTTGGCAAGATGTTGGACGAGATGGGTGTGGTGACGGCTCTCAAAGACGAGCAGGCTGACATCTGTCTGATCAATACCTGTTCGGTAACGGATGTCGCCGACCATAAGTGTCGCCAGGCCATTCATCGTCTCGTGCGCGAGAATCCTGGTGCCTTTGTCGTGGTGACAGGCTGCTATGCCCAGTTAGAACCCGAGAAGATTAGCAAGATAGAAGGCGTTGACTTGGTGTTGGGTTCGAACGAGAAGGCAGACTTGGTGCAGTTCCTGTCGGAGGCCTTTGTTAGTCGCAACGGAACTGCGTCCCACTATACTAAGAAGACGAAGGACATCAAGACGTTTGCACCATCGTGTTCGCGTGGCAACAGGACGCGCTACTTCCTGAAGGTGCAGGATGGTTGCGACTACTTCTGCACGTACTGTACCATTCCTTACGCGCGTGGCTTTAGCCGTAACCCAACGATAGCTTCACTGGTGGCACAGGCCGAGGAGGCCGCTCGCGAGGGTGGCAAGGAGATTGTTTTGACGGGTGTGAACATTGGCGACTTTGGTAAGACAACTGGCGAAAAATTCGTCGACTTGGTGAAAGCGTTAGACGCCATCGAAGATATTAAACGCTATCGTATCAGTAGCCTGGAGCCTGACTTGCTGAGCGATGAGTTGATAGATTATTGTGCGCGGAGCCGTGCCTTCATGCCACACTACCATATTCCCCTGCAAAGTGGCAGTGATACGGTGTTGAAACTGATGCACCGTCACTACGATCGCCAACTATTTGCCGACAAGATTCATCGCATTAAGGAGGTTATGCCTGATGCTTTTATCGGTGTCGACGTGATGGTGGGCTGTCGTGGTGAAACGCCTGAGTGTTTTGAGGAGACATACGAATTTCTCAGTGCCCTCGACGTGACACAGCTGCATGTGTTTCCTTATAGTGAACGTCCTGGGACATCGGCATTGAGCATTCCTTACGTGGTGAGCGAGAAGGACAAGAAGGAGCGTAGCCGCGGATTGCTGGAACTGTCGGACCAGAAGACGCATGCCTTCTACGAGCGTCATATAGGACAGAAAGCTGAGGTGCTGATGGAGAAAGCTACACGTGGCAGGGCAATGCATGGGTTTACGAAGAACTACATTCGTGTGGAGTTGTCGCCAGCCGATGCCCGTCCTGAATACGACAATCAACTCATCAAAGGCACTCTGGGTGATTTTAATCATGACAAAACTGCATTGAAATGGATAAGGTAGCAATCGTCATACTGAACTGGAACGGAGCCAAGATGCTGGCTCAGTATTTGCCTACGGTACTGAACTACTCGCGAGATGAGGCAACAGTGTATGTGGCCGACAATGCTTCGACAGACGGCTCGCTCGATCTGTTGCGTCGTGATTTCCCTGAGTGCAAGCTTATCGTGCTGGAGAAGAACTGGGGCTTTGCTGAGGGTTATAACAAAGCCTTGCAACAGATAGAGGCTAAGTACTACTTGCTTCTGAATTCGGATATTGAGGTGACACACCACTGGTTGACGCCCCTGATAGAGTTTATGGATGTCCATACTGATGTTGCCGCTTGTCAGCCTAAATTACTCTCCATATATAATAAGGATGCGTTCGAGTATGCAGGGGCGAGTGGGGGATTCCTAGACCGTTATGGCTATCCTTTCTGTCGTGGACGCATCTTCGAAACGGTTGAGGAAGACAACGGACAATATGACTATCCTACGGAAATATTGTGGGCTACAGGTGCTGCGCTGATGATTCGTGCCAAGGATTATTGGGAGGTTGGGGGACTGGACGGCCGTTTCTTTGCCCATAACGAAGAGATTGACCTGTGTTGGCGTCTGCGTATTCGTGGTCGTAAGCTGTATTGTCTGCCCGAATCGTACGTCTATCACGTTGGTGGCGGCACATTGCCCAAGTCGAACCCCATGAAGACATTCCTGAATTTCCGCAACAACCTGACGATGCTGTACAAGTGTCTGCCAGACGAAGAATTGAAGCATGTGATGCGCTGGCGTTGGGCGCTCGACTATCTGGCTGCCTGGGAGATGCTGATTTTGAAGCGAAACCTGGGTGACTTTAAAGCCATATTTAAGGCCCGTCGTGCTTTTAAACGCTGGTGTGAGGACTTCGTCGAAGATCGCAGGCAGATACAGGCTTCGCGTGTAACAAAAGAAATACCAGAGCAACGACGTTTCTCATTGCTCTGGCAATACTATGTTAAAGGACGCAAGCGCTTCAGCGACCTTCCATGAAGCATCTTACTTCTTATCTTACTTCAATAGTTACGGGCTTGTCCATCTCCTTGCGCCATTCTTTCAAATAGTAGAACCATTCGCTAGCTGAATGGTAGCCGAAGGTCTCGTTAGCTGAGGTGTATGTCACCTTGTATGACATCTGCTTGCCATTAACTTTCACTACGTAGGCGTAGTTGTCCTTGTTGGCAGGCTCCTCGCTGACAATGTTCTTTTGGGGTATGAGTATGGCCAGTCCTACTGTCTCGCGTTTCCATTTTAGTGTGTCTGTGGAAGGATAATCCGTACCCCAGCAGGCGCGCAGGCCCTTTTTGTCGCTGAATTCCTCGGAGTTTTTCACGTTGATGATACCCGTTGAGAAACGGTAGTCGCTAACGTCCTTGTTGAACATCACTTCGACATTAGTATCCCTATGGCCTGCATATTGGATGTAGCGCAGGGTCATGTCAATGGGCTCCTTTTGAGCATCAGCCTTCCAACCCTTGTCAATGACTTCGACGATGGTACGTAGCGGACCATATGAAATGATGCGCTGTGTGCGAGTCTTTACGGGCTCTACCAGCGTTGGCTTGTTGCCGTCCCAACCACGGAAGGCACCCAGTCCGAAGGTCTGACCTACCCACAGCACATCGTCACCATAACCACGTGCCTTCTGGTCGTCATCGGTGTAGAACTGCGTTTCTTTCAGCTCCAGCTGTTTCTTGAATTTGCCGTAGAGATCAAGCGTCTGACGAGCATCGAAATAAATGCGAATGCCGTTCAGCTCACTCTCGAAGTCGACACCGTGGTGGTGCTGGATATTATAAGTATAGGCCGCATCGCCACGAGCCGTAATGGCTTCTATGTAGTTGTTCTGCTGATTTTTCTTCAGTTTTTTGTCCTTGCTGTTGCCCAACACCATCTCGGCATAGACACGAGCTGTATATGGACGAGGTTCGCCTTCCTCGTAAAGTGTGACGGAATATTCTTTTTTCTGTTTGCCGTAGATGTCGGCTAGAAAACAGAGTTCGTCGAAGATGTCGTCCTTGTCCAGGTCGTCCAATTGACAAGGAATCTCCTTACCATTGCTGGAAACCAGTGCTGAACGTACCTCTCCATACGCTTTCAGGCTAATGACAACAGGAACGTCGTTGCGTTCGTTGTTAGTGGGATTGCTGACTGTAACGGTAATTGTTCTGCTGGCAGAGGCAATGGTGGCCATCGTTGACAGCAGCAGAACTGCTATTGCTAGTTTCATTTTCATATTTTAAGTAGTTTTTCTCATGCAAATTTCACACAAATAAACGAAAATAGGGCTATTCATGCACTTTTTTTTATTTTTTTTAGGTTAAAATTTGGATTTTAAAATATTTTTTAGTAATTTTGCATCGGATTTTAACATAAATAAGCGATTTAATACAATACATTCGTGCGTAAGGCTTACGGAATATTCGTTTTCATGATGTTGGTGTGTTTCGGTTGCCAATGGCAGTTGAGACCCAATGATGATGATGGCGCAGCCAACGTCAGCATAGCCCGTTATGACCGTATTGAAAGTCTTTATCTGACCACTGGCGACTATTCCGCCCTTCAGCAGATGAACACCTATTTCCCCATGCAGACGCGCACGTTGATTGAGGATGTATTACGTATTGGTAAGGTCGATGATCCTGAGACCAATAGCCGTTTCTTTCGTTTCTTTCAGGACTCTACGCTTCAGCGCATGCTGGTTGATGTTCAGCAGGAGTTTGCTGATATGGACGACGTCAACGATGAATTGGCATCAGCCTTTGAACGCTTACGGGATGAGATGCCTGCCCTTGAGGTTCCGCATATCTATGCGCAGATAGGCTCTTTTGACCAAAGTGTTATTGTGGCTGATGGCTCATTGGGTATCAGTCTTGACAAATATCTAGGTTCCGACTATTCTTTCTATAAACAGAACTATAGCAGCGAACAACGTCGTATAATGAACCGCTCGATGATTGTGCCCGACTGTTTGAGCTTCTATCTGTTGAGCCTCTATCCCATGCCGCGTGATTTGGTTGGGACACAGAAAGGCCGTGACCAACACATGAGCAAGATACAATGGGTGGTCAACGAGGTGATAGGACGCGAAGTGTTCCAAAGCGACCTGATCAATTCCGTCGAGCACTACATGAAAATCAATAAGGGGCAGAGCTTTGATGATATGTTGCGTGCTGCTTGTAAAACAGTATTTCAATAAAAAATAAATACTGATTTATTTTGTATTTCGCTCGGTCTGCACTATCTTTCACCTTTTGGTGAAGATACTCACGCTCGAAAAAGCTCAAATTTTTTTGGCATTTTGCCCACTTATTCGTATCTTTGTAGCCCGAAAACGAAATAGCTATGCCAGAACAGAATAATAATACGAATGGAAGCCGCAGACGCAGACAGCAGCCTGTGGACAATACCTATGCTCACGTACAGCCTCAGGCTACGGAGATTGAGCGTGCCGTACTGGGCGCCCTGATGATTGACAAGGATGCCTATGCCGTGGTGTGTGAGATGCTGTTGCCCGAGAGTTTCTATGAGCCACGCAATCAGAAAGTGTATCGTGCCATCATGGAGTTGTCGTTGCATGAGTCGCCTGTCGATGTGTGGACCGTTACCGAACAGTTGGCTAAGCAGGGCGACTTGGAGGATGTTGGTGGCCCAGGTTACGTGACGGAACTTTCGTCGCGTGTGGCATCGTCGGCCAATATTGAGTATCACGCTCGCATTATTGCCCAAAAGTCGCTGGCCCGACAACTCATCTCTTTTGCTGGTAATATTGAGACTAAAGCCTTCGACGAAACCATCGATGTCGACGACCTAATGCAGGAGGCAGAGGGTTCGCTGTTCGAGCTGGGACAGCGCAATATGAAGAAGGACTACACCCAGATAGATCCAGTCATAAAGAATGCCATTGATGTCATCCAGAAAGCCGCTGCCAACAAGGACGGCTTGACGGGTGTGCCTACAGGCTATCATAAACTTGATGATATTACGTCGGGCTGGCAACCTTCCGACCTTGTGATTATTGCAGGTCGTCCAGCTATGGGTAAGACGTCGTTTGCTCTTTCTATGGCCAAGAACATTGCAGCTGATTATCAAGTCCCGATGGCGTTTTTCTCTCTGGAAATGTCGAACGTGCAGTTGGTGAACCGTCTGATATCGAATGCCTGCGAGATTCAAGGCTCGAAGATTCTGAATGGACAGTTGCAACCCGATGAGTGGGACCGTCTGGACAAGCGTGTCAACAACCTGCTTGGTGCACCGCTCTACGTTGACGACACCCCTGGCCTGTCTGTCTTTGAACTGCGTACCAAGGCCCGTCGACTGGTTCGCGAACATGGTGTGAAGATTATCATGATTGACTATCTGCAACTGATGAATGCCAACGGCATGCGTTTCTCTTCACGTCAGGAGGAGGTGTCGGTCATTTCACGTTCACTGAAGGGATTGGCCAAGGAGTTGGATATCCCCATCTTGGCGCTGTCGCAGTTGAATCGTGGCGTTGAGAGCCGTGAGGGTCTGGAGGGTAAACGTCCGCAGTTGAGCGACTTGCGTGAGTCAGGAGCTATAGAGCAGGATGCCGATATGGTGCTCTTCGTTCATCGTCCAGAGTATTATCATATCTATCAGGACGACAATGGTCGCGACCTGCGTGGTATGGCACAAATTATTATTGCCAAGCATCGTAAGGGTGCTACGGGTGATGTGCTACTCACCTTCCGTGGTGAATTTACTCGCTTCGAGAATCCTGAAGATAGTCGTCTGCGACGTTCTCAGAATGATAATGGTGGCGAGATATTGGGCAGTAAAGTAAATGGCGCTCAACCGATAGCCGATGAGTCGCCATTTGCTGGTGAAGGTTTCGCGGAGCAGCCTGGTGGTGTACCGTTTTAAACCTATTTCGAATACTTATCTATCAAGGACTGGGCTTGTTCATGGCCCAGTCCTTTTGCTTTCTGCAGGCTTGCGAGTCCCTCTTGCTTCTGTCCTTTAGCGCAAAGTCCAATGCCAAGCAACAGGTGTCCGTCCGCTTGGTTCGGTGCCAGACGTACAGCTTCACGTGCTGATATGATAGCATCGTCAATCTTGCCTACGCGCAACTCTATATTTGCTTTTTCTGCTTGATACACAGGCTCTTGTGGCGCCATATCCGTTGCCTTTATAATGTCATCGATGGCCTGTTGGTACAGATGTCCTGCAAATTCCGACTGTTCGCGCAGATAGTAAAAATCAGCTGTCAACTGACCAGGCATCAACTTTTCGTATTCGTTGAAATCGCTGACAGCAGGTCGATACTTGCCTACCTGGTCTAATAGACGACCACGAGCCATCAGGTATGGTGCAGCAGCACGCAGATAGGGTTTGTTAAACATGTTGACGGCGCTATCCAATTGGGCGATGGCACCTTCTTGGTCGTTTAGTGCCAATTTGCATTGAGCGGCAGCATAGAAAATGTCGGCACTACGCATTTCGCCCATAGTCAACTGCTGATACAGTTGAAAGGCCTCGTCGTACTTCTGCATGGCATAGAGAAATTGTGCTTGCTGTTGCTTGTAGACGGGCATCGGATTAGCATTATAAGCTGCTTCCGACTCTTGTAGGGCACGCTCCATCGTCCATGGCTCATAAGGATTGTTGGCCTGTAATAGGTGATGCTGATAGATGAGGTTGGCATACTGGTAGTGTACGTCGTCCTTCTTGTCGGCAACCTTCATGGCTTGTTCTATGTCTTTGTCGGCCTCGACAAATCGTAGCGATGAGGCCATGTTACGGGCACGATAGATGTAGCCATCGGGATTTTGTGGGAATTTCTGAATGAATCGTTCGAGAAAGTTCATATACTCCAATGAGTCCAATGCCGATGCGCACATGAACAATGCGACCTGTGCCTGCTGAATGTCATCGGGTAATGCTTTCTTGATACCTGTAGCCTTCATGGCGGCTGAATTCATGCCAAGTCCACTCATCTGCATCGTGCTGGCAAAGAGGGCGCTGACAGCATAGCTCTGCTTGGCCTTCACATCCGCTGTGGGTTGTAGAATACCGATTGCCTCGCCTTGCTCGTTCAGGATAGGGCTGCCTGTCTGTAATTCGTCAGGCTGCATGTCGAGGGTATAGTATGCGTAGTCAGTCTGGAATATTTCAGATTGATTCACGACTCCTTTCCTGCACACAGGCTGTTTCTTGGCGGCATAAGGCATCAACCAAACTGTGACGCCTTGCTCGGCTTTGGTTGTGGCTATGGTTAACGCTTGGGCTTTCTTGATGTCAACCTTGAATTTGGCAACATCGTACATGTCGTTGGCACCAATGATACAGTCTACTGGCCACTCCTTACCCTGTGCATCGATGATGATGGCACGCTGGGCACCCTTGAATGGCACATAGCTGCTGATGGCATCGCCATTGCTGTTGACGAAGAATCCGTTCGTACTGCCAATCAGCTGGTTGTCCTTATCGAATGTCTTCAGGGTAAATACTGCTTGTGAGGCTTTCTTGACCCAAGAGGGGTTTTGTGCCCTTGTGGGGCTAAATGATAATTGATAAATGATGAATGATAAAGCTATCGCCTTTATTGTTTGTCGGTATCTCATTGTTTTTATGATTATATTTTTAAAAGTTCTTTGGCGTTTTGTATGGCTGCGTCAGTTACATTACTACCACTCAGCATCTGGGCTATCTCGTTGATGCGCTCGTCCTGAGACAGTTCTTGCATCTGGCTAATCGTTCCTTGTGCCGTTTCTTCTTTTGACACGCGATAGTGATGGCTCCCTTTTGACGCTATTTGGGGCAGGTGGGTTATCGAGATGACCTGACGTTCAGTCTGCCCCATTTCCTTCATGATGTCGGCCATCTTCTCAGCTATCTTACCACTCACACCTGTGTCAATTTCATCGAAAATGATAGTGGGCAACTTGACAGCACCACTGATCATGGCTTTTAGCGACAGCATGACACGGGCTATCTCGCCGCCTGAAGCGACTTGGGCGACGGATTGGAGTGGGGTAGACGTGTTAGCTGAGAATAGGAAACTGACCTCGTCCTGACCAGTCTTGCCCAACTCACGTTTGGCAATACTTACCTCGAAGCGTACGTTTGGCATACCCAGAGGTACTAGTCTCTGGCGTAGCTGTCCTTCTATCTCCTTACCAGCCTTCTTGCGTAGTTTGGTCAGAACGTCTGCTAGCTTCTGGCAGTCAGCACATAGTTTCTGGCAACTGGCTTCCAATTTGGCCAAAGCTTCGTCGCTGTTCTCAATATTGTTCAACTTTTGTTTCAGCCCATCACGCAGGGTTATGAGTTCACTAACATTCTCAGTGTGGTATTTCTTCTCCAATTCATAGATGTGGTCTAGACGGTCGTTAACGTGGTCGAGTTCGGAGGGATCGAAGTCTGTGTTCTCCAACAGTGTACTCACTTCGTCGGCAATATCTTTCAGCTCTATGCGACAACTCTCCAAACGTTCGGTCAGATTGCCTGCCTTGGGCAATACTTGCGAAATACTGTTTAGGGCGTTTTGTGCCGTGCGTACTTGACTGACAGCTCCCGTCTGCTCACCATACAGGGCGTTGTCTGCCTCATAGAGCGCTGTCTTGATATCCTCAGCGTGTTCCATGGTTTCGCTCTGTTGCTCCAGTTCTTCCTGTTCGCCCTCCATGAGGTGGGCATTCTCCAGTTCTTCATATTGGAACTGTAGGAAGTCTTGATTTTGGCGGTTACGCTCGATGTCGTCTTTCAGCGTTTGTAGTTGATTCTTGGCCGCTTGTAGTTCTGAATAGGTCTGCTGATAGGCGGTCAGCTCTTTCTGGTCGTTGGCTATGATGTCGACTACGTTCAGTTGGAAGTCTTGCTTTTGTAATAGCAGATTCTGATGCTGTGAGTGTACGTCAACTAATTGTTCTCCAAATTCTTTTAACATACTGAGACTCACAGGCGTATCGTTAATAAAAGCACGACTCTTGCCCGCTGATGTCAGTTCGCGTCGGATGATGGTGTCCTCGGCATCCTGCTCTATTTCGTTCTCTTCGAAGAAAGCGTCCATGTTGTATCTCGTTAAATCGAAGTGTGCCTCAATGATGCATTTCTCTGCACCCGCTTTTATCGATTTCGAGTCGGCTCGCTGACCTAACAACAATCCGATGGCCCCAAGTATAATGCTCTTACCTGCACCCGTTTCACCGGTAATGACTGAGAAACCTGGATACAACTCAATATCTAAGAGGTCAATCAGCGCATAATTCTTAATATATAATTGCTTCAACATTTGTCTTCAAACATCTTTAATACTTAGCTACTCCTTGATTTTATTCCACGCATTACTTTGTGACGCGTTCAGGTTAAACAGCAGGTCATACACCTGTTCCTTCTCCTTTTGTGTGCCCTTGCCTTTATAGATGTTGGCTAGCTCGTCACGCTTGTAGTCAGTCCATATTTGTGGAAGCAGACTCAAAGGCTTATCCTCGTGGGCTTGCTTTAACAGCTGTAGGGCCTCGGTCACGTTAGTGCGTCCGCGCTCGGCATTTTGCGCCATTTCGTCCAGACCTTTGCGATAGTAGTCGTATTGTAACTGACGGAAGGATTTCATGCCTTCGTCCAGGTAGTCATTGATGATGGCAAAGCGGTTGCGCGAGTTTTCGAAGGCCTTCCAACCAGTAAAACCCAAGTCTTGTGCATTGTTGACAAGCATTAAGCAGCGCTGCAATACCTCTGTACCGCCTAACGGCGAGAACGTGTCCAGATTGAGGCCAATAATCAGATAGGCATAGTAGGCCATCAGTGCTGTCAACTGGTTGTCAATCTGCTCTTCGTTGAAGTTCAGCTGATCGAACTGGGCAAAGTCGAAGTTGAAGTCGGCATCCTTATTATTATATAAGGTGGTGGTGTACGACGCGTTATACACAGGGCGGTTAGCTTGTATCATGGCCGTACACATGATGCGATTGGCGTTTTTGTCGTACTTCGTTACCGTCAGGTTGAAGTTTACTACGATTCGCTCGTTCTGCTGGAATTGAAGGTCGGTCCATTGGCGGTCGTCCATCCATTGCTGCAAGGTCTGCTGTAGGTTATCGAACACACTTTTGTCTGTCGTGCCTATCGCTTGCGTGTTAATGTTGATTTTTACCTGTAGCTCCTGTGCCACTGTTGTCATTAGGACCAGTAGCATAAGCACTGCTAACAGCCCTATCCGTTGTAGTCCATATCGTGTCATCGCGTATCTGTTCATAAATCCTTGCAAAAGTAATAATAACTGAGCGAAAAGCAAAATAAATTAGGATTTATTTAAGATTCTCGAGACATCTTCGTTTTAATAGTTAAGTTGCATTTCTTTGATGGCACAGGCAAAAGTCGCCAAATATTGTATGAGTTATAAAGACTTCGTCATCAATAAGTGGCAATTACTCTTCGTAGTTGATGTGCTATTGCACAATCTTGAAACGGACACGGAAGGAGTGTTCGTGTTCATCCCAATTGGTTCCGAGCATTTCGAAACGGCCTATTTGGGAGGTTGAACGTACGTGGCGGCCTATGCAGGGGCAGACGTCGTAGTGGCCGATGCGGACCAGTCGGATGGTGTCAGAGGCATCCTGGGGCAGGCGGTCTGCACTGATTCCTTCAGGCAATTCATCACGCGAAACGAACTCGAAGGTGACGGGTAAGTCATCGGCTATCAGTTGCTGCATCTGGCGCTCTATCTCTTTTTCTTCTTGCCGTGTGGGCTTGTGGTCGAGATAGAAACTCATCTTGCTCTTCTTGCGCTCAACATGGGCATTATACGACCTTTCGCAACCGAAGATACGAATCATGGTCTGATTTAAGAGGTGTTCCGCCGTATGCGCTGGCGGAAAAGACACATCCCTTTCTTGCAATATATCAGAATTATTTTGTATATTTGCAGCCATAAACAATATCTTATTATTATGGATTCGACTGCAAAGGTACAAAAAAAGGAGAATAAAACAGCAATTTATTGCAGAATTTCTACACAAATGCAATCAACTGATAGGCAGAAGGAAGATTTATTGAAGGTTGCAGAGCGTTTTGAGTATGAAATTGATGCAGAGCATATCTACATAGACATCATCACTGGTTTTAGTGTTGGCGAAGATAGACCCAACTACTCTGCATTGCTTGGAGAGGTCGAAAAAGGCAATATTGATACCATCCTATTCTCAGAGCTCACACGTCTTGGTAGAAATTCTACTGAGTTGCTGGCAGAAGTTCAGCGGCTTCAAGATAAGGGTATAGACCTATATTTTGAAAAGCAAGACCTATGGGTGAGACACGACAAAAAGGATTTGGGCTCCCGAATATTGTTGGCGGTCTTAGCGATAACCACATCATACGAAATCGAGCTGTTTGCAGAAAGAAGTATATCAGGCAAGATTAACAAGGTAGTCAAAGGAGGTGGCATTGGAGGTGATAATAATGCATATGGTTACATGAATGATGAAGAAAAGAGAATGGTGATACGTGAAGATGAGGCAAACACCATACGTAGAATCTTCAATATGTATGCAGACGGTAAAAGTACCATTGAAATATGCGACATTCTGAACTCTGAGGGCATACCCACATCATACGGAACAAGAATACAAGAGTTCAAGGAGAACAGAAAACGAAAAGGACTTGCCCCCAAGGAATACAAACATTTTAAAGATGAAGATGGCTTCACATGGCGAGCATCTGCTATCTCTAAACTATTGGCAAATGAACTCTATAAAGGTCATAGGGTGATAAATTTCCACAAACCACGAGTAGACAAACTTGCCCAAAAGGATAGTGAACCTGTAGAACGTGAACTGTTATACCATTTTGACTTTCAAGATGAAAACTTACGCATCGTTGACAATGAACTATTCAAACGAGTACAAGACAGATTGGCGCAGGCTGCCTACAATAAGAATAATGCCATTAAACATGATAATCTACTTAAAGCAAAGCTCAGATGCGGTGAATGTGGCTCACGCTTTACAGTCGGTAAGCAATCTGATACCGCAACGAAGTATGATATGAATCCAAGGACTTATAAGTGTTATGGATTAGTTGAACGTAATGACCATCAAAGAATATGTACAAGGGGCTCAGAAATGAGACAATGGCGATTGGATGGGTTAGTGCTAACACTATCACTACACATGTTTGCTGAGATAAACATGGCTGAGTCTAACGCAAATAAAATCAACTTGCTGGCATCAGAAATAGAGGACATGCTTAAAGTCAAGGATGCCAAAGAAAAGGAACTGAGTACCCTCAAAGATGAACACAAGAAGGTCATGGGTAGATATGCTCATAGCAAAGAAGACGATGATACCATTCAAGAACTCATGGCTAATGAAACTGCCGAATACTCCAAAAAGCAAAAGGAACTAGCTGAGGCTATTAGCAGATATTCACAAGGTATAACATCAAGGAGAGTAACTATAAGCAAATTGCAAAGGTTAACAAGTTCATTCGTCAATATCAAAGACAAGATTGACGAGATACACCAAAACAAAGAACTTGTTAAAGCAATGATAGACGAATACATTGAAGATGTTACCATTTACAAGATACATAAGATGTGGAATCTGATAGTCGTACACTACACCAATGGTGCAGAGAGTTGGGGCACTATCAAGAACGCAAGATACAAGAACGATGAACAATTTTATGATGAAATGGTCTGCCACTATGGGATTGAGTTCAGAACATGGATAATCAATAACGATGACCATTCATTTACTTACGACAAGGATAATCAGACTGTTCATTACAATGGAAATAGTGAAATCTACAGACAACTTCAGGCAGGCACATATACTTATGAAGAATTTGACAACATGCTTAATGAAAATGGATTGATAGGTAGTTACCCACTTTATGCTTATGAGGAATACCCGTCTGCACCTGTTCAAGAAACTGAACGAGAACAGCAATCAACGAGCAAAATTGATTGGAACAAACACAATGAGCGAGTATTAGAGAAACTGAAAACAAAGAAGCAACAAGAAGGGGATTGGCAGATAGCGGTAGAAGGTACTGAGGAATAAGTCATGAAGCTATGTCCTTATACTTGTAAACCCATGAATTGAACAAGTCATTATGTCACCAAGGGTTTGAAATAAACAGGAGGACCTATTTTGAGATATTTCAAAAAGGGTCCTTTCTTATTGGGCATAATCCACCTTTTTATCTTCCATATAATTCCCAAGCCCTTGCAGTAGGTACATTAAGCGCATGAAGAGAATATAAAAGATAATGTGGTCACTGTTCTGATACAGTGCAGCACACTTTGTTGTCTCTTCCACCTACATTCTGTAGGCACTGAATTGGTTCCCACCCTATCAGTCTTTAACAACACTATTAGGCTCTTGTCCTTATTCGCTTTCGCTCTGGAATCAAGGGGCGTTAGGTGTCAACGTTGCCCTCACATCAGACAAGAAATAGCGGAGTGTACATGCTTCTTTTTTATTGGTGAAGCCTCAACCATAGTTTCTTTTAAGGTATTCAGACCCTTGTTGCAGTAGGTTAAACTAATAATAACTACTTGGACTATTGCAACTCTTTTTCATCCTTATATTACAAACAATAATTGACAAAAGATAAAAATTCAATAGAATGACTTATCTTTTTTTAAATATAAACTATTTATTATATGAACTAAGTCATATAACCAACTCATAATATAAATATATCAACAATCAAAAAAGTAATATGAATAATCAAAATAATTGTCAAATGCAGCAAAGAAAGGACAGACATGGAGCAAACAATCCCATGTACGGGAGGACTCACAGCCAAGAATCACGTAATAAGATGAAACGAGCAGCTACGCTTAGAAACCAATTATACAAACAATGGAAGGACAATCAGCCACATTTATCAATGGACGAGTTTCTTGGTAGTCAGCCTATGAGGGAATACATCAGTTCAATAATAAGAGAAGAAATTAGTAAGTTGTTATGAAACCATCCAAAGGAATAATCAGGCAAAAATATGTCAATATGGTTAAAAGATACGAGAACACAAAAGATTTAGCCAAGAAGATACAGATGAAATACAAGTTCATGGATTGGATTATAAACGCAAAATTTTCGTTAACTGATGCGGAACTCGAATATCTACAACAATCTATCTGCTACGTGGAAGATGTCAACTACTAACCCCACACATCCACGCTATGTAATATCACTTGTGCAGCCTCAACGTTGCACAAGTTCTTTGTATATGGGTGTTCAGCACTGTACAAGTGCAAGAAATAACAGTTTGCCGTCTTTATCCTCCAACTCTATGAGATAAATTCTTTCTTCACACGTTTAATCGTCGAGATACTGCACTTAATACCCTTCTGACTGCAAATTGCATATGTTGAGGCTACACTATACCCTTTCTTCAGGCATTTGATAATGTCCTTGTACTCTACTGCTTTTTGCTCTTTAGTCTTTGTGCTACCTACCTTACGCCCCATCTTGACACCTTTTTCGATGGCAAGTTTACGTCCGCTATTCAAACGAAATTTGATATTCTCACGCTCGAATTCATTTGCCATTGACAAACAAGAAATATATACAGCCATCATAGGGTCAATACTGCCATCTTCACGCAGGATATGGATGTTTTCCTTTTGAAGATATACATTGATGTGCTTATCGATACAATGCTTTATAGTTTCTAACACCTCCCATGTGGAGCGACCAAGGCGTGACCCCTCAGAACAAAGAATAGTCGATATGTTTTTAGCCTCAGCAAATGCAAGTGCTTCGTTAAGCACTATTCTTTCAGTGTTTTTCTTTGCACCACTGATTTTCTCACTAAAGACCTTTAAGACTTCAATGCCATTGCCA